>ENA-OOUK01000031-OOUK01000031.1-human-gut-metagenome-genome-assembly--contig:-NODE-31-length-33823-cov-2.351998_pt1 | contig 33823 bp, 23 predicted proteins | sample MGYA00241545_ERZ501272 | MGnify/ENA primary metagenome ERZ501272 (study PRJEB25962, sample SAMEA2042280) | human gut metagenome | biome: human gut; feature: human-associated habitat; material: faeces...
GCCGGTGACACCGGAGGCGCTTTACTATGGCATCCGTTTCCTTACCGAGCGTTACAGACTGCCCCTTTATATTACGGAAAACGGGATGTCGGATCTTGACAATATTTCCGCAGACGGACAGGTGCACGACAGAGAGAGGATTACGTTTCTGGATGCATATCTTGGAGCGGTACAGCGTGCGATTAACGAGGGAATGCCGGTTATCGGATATTTCCTCTGGACATTTCTGGATAACTTTGAGTGGGCAGAAGGTTACAAAGAACGTTTTGGACTTGTTTATGTAGACTACACAACCCAGCGCAGGATTGCAAAAGATTCCGCATATTGGTACAGAGAGGTGATGAGAATGAATGGAGAAAATTTAAGTTGTAACCAGCCGTATAAGCAGATCCTTTTTATGGAGCCGGTATTTACCCACAATATCTGGGGTGGTACAAAGCTTCGTGAAGAGTATGGATATTCCATCGAGGGCGATGACATCGGAGAATGCTGGGGAATCGCAGCACATCCAAACGGAACCTGTACGATTGCAGACGGTGCGTATAAGGGAAAGAAATTATCCGATCTGTGGGAGGAACACAGAGAACTCTTTGGAAATACACAGGGGAAGGTATTCCCGCTGCTGATCAAGATTATTGATGCAAAGGCGGATTTAAGTATTCAGGTACATCCGGATGATACCTATGCTGCAGAGCATGAAAACGGTTCTCTTGGCAAGATGGAGTGCTGGTATATCCTTGACTGTGAGCCGGATTCCAAGCTTGTTATTGGACACAATGCAAAGACACACGAAGAACTTGAAGACATGGTACACAACGGACGCTGGAGTGAGCTGATCCGCGAAGTTCCGGTAAAGAAAGGTGACTTTATTCAGATTGATCCGGGTACCGTGCATGCGATCAAAGGCGGTATCACCATCCTTGAAACCCAGCAGAATAGTGATATTACGTACCGTGTTTATGATTATGACCGTCTTTCCAATGGGAAGCCGCGTCAGCTTCACATTCAGCAGAGTCTCGATGTCATCAAAGTTCCGGCAGCACCGCTTTCTGAGTGCATGATAAAGACCGGGGAGGCAGAGGCAAACAAACTGCAGAAGCTGATCGAGTGCAAGTATTATCAGGTATTCCACATGAAAGTCGAAGGTCAGGCTGAATTTGAGCAGGAATATCCGTTCCTGATCGTCAGCGTGGTAGAAGGAAACGGACTCTTAAACCATACCAGCGTGAAGAAGGGAGATCATTTTATTCTTCCGTATGGCTATGGTAAGGTTGAGATTGAGGGAAATCTGGAATTTGTTGCTTCTACGGTTTCTACGAAATAAGACTGGGTAACGGTTTGTAAAGGCATACATGATCCTTTGAGGAATGTATGCCTTTTTTATGTGCAAAACTTTGTTTGACAAAGTAAAATATTTATGTAAAATAATTATAACAGAATTTATCAATAAAGAAATCCATGAAAACATTGGAGGAATCGTATGGCAACAATTAAAGAAATTGCAGAAATCGTAGGGGTTTCGAGCTCAGCAGTTTCACGGGTACTCAATTATGATGAGGGAATCTCTGTTAGTGATGAGACAAGAGAGGCGATCTTTGCCACAGCAGAGAAAATCGGATACAAAAAGAGAGTAATCTATCCCAAGATCGAAAATGTGGCATTGCTGTATTTTGTTGACCACGAGGATGAACTCGAAGATGTCTTTTACCACGGGGTAAAGGATGAGATAATAAAGCAGGCGAAAAAGATGAATATTCAGCTCAGCATCTATGACCGAAAAGACGGCATGGATCATGTTCCGAAAGATTTAAGTGCCTTTATTGCGATTGGATGGCTCACCAGAAAAGAAATCAATGCTTTGTATAAACGGTGCAAAAGGGGCGTGTTTATCGGCACATCCCCGGATGAAAAACTTTTTGATGCCGTGAAGCCCAATATGGATTCGTTTGTGACACAGATGGTTGATTACTTTGTGGAAAAAGGACATAAACGGATTGGATTTATCGGGGGCAGTGATAGAAATATTGACACCGGAAAACCTTCCATGGATATCCGGGAGTGGTCATTTCGACAGAGCGCTGCATACTATGGGTATCTCAATGAGGAGTACATTTTCATTTCCGAGAGATTTACGGTGGATGATGGCTACCGCATGGGAAAAGAACTGCTTAAAAAAGAGATACTGCCAACAGCACTTTGTGTGGCAAGTGACACACTGGCGGTGGGTGTGCTACAGGCTTTAAATGAAGGCAATATACAGATTCCGGAGCAGGTGGCGGTTTTTAGCATCAATGATGTGAATATTGCAAAGTATTTATCACCACCCCTTACTACTATTCATATTGATATTCCATGTATCTGTGAAACCGCGCTTGATCTGTTGCGAAACAGGGTACTATATGGCGGACGCGTAACCAAGCTGGTGTTTGTAAATGGAATTCCAGTTTTCCGGAAGAGTTGTTGAAAAAAGATGTTCGATTGCGAACATCTTTTTTTGTGCCTTTTTTGTATATATTGCATAAAATACAAAAATAAAAATTGGCAATATAGTGAAAAGTGTATTTGTGAGTATTGACATTATTAGGCTTAGATGATACATTCTTAATAAGTAAATAATTTACTTGAATATTAGTAAAGATTTAATTTTAGAAAAGGGGGAACATTTATGAAAAGGAAGTTATTACATGCAGTCCTTGTAGCGAGCATGGCAGTAGCATTGTCAGGATGTGGAAACACATCTGGTATTAATGCTGATGCGGAGAAAACACAAAAAGCTACAGAAACAGAGAACATTGAAGAGGAGAGAGGCACAGAAGTTGCTGCCGCAGAACAGAAGGAAAATACAACAGGTACGCCAGATGAAAACGGAAATTATCTGATCAACGGAAGTTTTGAAGAACCAGATTTTTCCGGATGGACGGTGACAAACAACAATGATGTTACAGAGGAGTTAGATGTTTATGATCGTGAGACAGACTGTTTTGCAGGTGCACAGTCACTGCATTTTTATTCAGGAAACAATCCGGTGGATTTTTCCATGAAACAGACAGTGAGTGGACTTGAGGATGGCACCTACAAACTAACCGCTCATATTCAGGGTGATGCAGCCGGGGATGAAAATCCGACCGTATATTTTTATGCGCTCGTGGATGGCGAAGAGGTAAAAGCAGATGGCAAATTGCAGGGGTATGTTAACTGGTATACGGTGGAAATCCCGGGCATTACACCAACGGACGGAGCAATCACAGTAGGAGCACACGTGGCAACAGCACCGGGCGGCTGGGGAACCATTGATGATATTACACTTGTGAAGGAGTAGTTATGAAATTTATTAAGGGTATGGATATTTCCATGGTGAAAGAACTGGAACAATATGGTGCGTCCTATCGGCTGAACGGGAAAAAAGAAGATCTGTTTGCAATTTTAAAGACATGCGGAACCAATAACGTAAGGATTCGGATTTGGCCGGATCCCTACGATGAAAACGGAAATTCTTACGGGGGAGGTGGAAATGATCTGGAGACCACCATTGAGATCGCAGAAAGAACTGTACAAAGCGGTATGGATTTTATGCTTGATTTCCATTATAGTGATTTCTGGGCAGACCCGGCCAAACAGGTAAAACCGAAAGCCTGGAAAGAATTAAGAGGAGAGGCACTGGAAACGGCGGTGTATCTGCATACTGTAGATACGTTAAAGGCATTGAAAAACCACAAGCTTGTGCCGACTATGGTGCAGGTTGGAAATGAGATTACAAAAGGGCTGTTGTGGCCGGATGGTTACATCGAACAGACCGAAAATATGGCACATCTTCTGAAGGCAGGGATTAAGGGGGTGCGCGAGGAGTGTCCGGATGCAAGGATCGTATTGCATCTGGATTTCGGAACGGATAATAAAATGTATCGACAGTGGTTTGATCAGGTTTCATCGTATGCGCTGGAATTTGATATTATTGGAATGTCGTATTATCCGCACTGGAACGGAAGTCTTTCACTTCTTCTGGATAATATGAATGATATCAGCAGCCGGTATGACAAAGATGTGCTTGTTGCAGAGACTTCAATTGGTTATACCACGGAAACATTTGGCTGTAACGGAATCGTTTATTCGAAGGAGCATGAAAAAATCACTGGATACCCGGCAACACAGCAGGGACAGGAAGCATTCTTGCGGGATTTGTTTGCAACGGTAAGAAGTGTAAACAATAAAAGAGGCATCGGTGTGTTTTACTGGGAACCGGCATGGCTGCCAATACCGGACTGTACGTGGGCAAGTAAGAGTGGCAGCAAGTACATGAAAGACAAGATGACAGCAGGAAATGCCATGGCAAATATGGCATTGTTTGACGAAAATGGAAACGCAAACAGCGCGCTGATAAACATGAAAACAATGTAAAGGGAGGATAATCATATGAAAAAAATAATAACAGCTGTGTTGGCTGTAACAATGGCAGTGGGAATGTTGACTGGCTGTGGAAGTGGAAGTGGAACCGGAAAAAAGGAAGCTTCCGGGGAAAAACTCGTGATTTGGACGAACATGAACGTGGAAGTGGATATCATTCAGAAATATGCAGATGAATGGGGAGAAAAGAACGGACGAAAGGTAGAAGTCATTCACCAGTCTCCATCTGTCCAGCAGTTTGCACAGGCAGTAAAAAGTGCTTCCGGACCGGATGCTGTGGTGGGTATTCCCAATGACCAGCTTGCAGATTATGTAAACGCAGATCTTACTGCAGAAGTGCCACAGGATCTGTATGCGGATCAGGATTTTTCCGATGCAGCCATCCAGGCATGTTATGTAGATGGAAAACGATATGCAGCACCACTTTCCGTAGAGACTACTGCACTGTTTTACAACACAGATCTTGTATCGGAAGTCCCAAAAACATGGGAAGAACTGGTCGATCAGGCAGCCGCAGACGGAGGTGTACAGTTTGATGCAACAAGCATATACTACGATCTTGGTTTTGTGAGAGCCTGCGGAGGTTATATTTTTAAATATCAGGATGGGGCATATGACACGGCAGACATCGGTCTTGATAATGAGGGCAGTGTGGATGCCTATGCCTTTATCAATGACCTGTGCAATAAATATAAACTGATCACGGCAGATGTGACAGCCGATATCGCAAGAAGTAATTTCCAAAACGGAAAATGTGCTTATTATATTGGTGGACCATGGGACATTGACGGTTTTACCTCTGCAGGAACTAAATTTGCTGTAGCAAAAATGCCAACTTTCCACGGACAGCCGTTTGTGACCCCGGTGGGTACACAGGTAAGTTTTGTGAGCAACAGCAGTAAAAATCAGGATGCAGCATGGGATTTTATTTCCTATCTGCTGGAAAACGGTGCACTTGGCATGTATGAGGCGGGTGACCGTATACCGGCAAAACTGGCAGATCAGAAACTTGATGAGATCCAGAGTAATGCATACACACAGGCATTTGTCGAGCAGATCAATGATGGAGAGCCGATGCCGACCGTATCAGAAATGGGACAGCTCTGGAGTATCCACACAAACAATATCCGTTCGATGTGGTCTGGGGAGCAAACACCAGAGGAAGCTGCCAAAAATATGGTTACGCAGTTGAAAGAAGCGATTGAATTGATGAATTCAGGAAAGTAGTGATGGCATGAGAAAGAAAAAGAATGCGCTTGGGTATACTTATCTGGCACCGGCACTGATCTCGATTCTGTTGGTGACATGTCTGCCAATTATTTATACGGTGATTTTATCTTTTACTAATTACAACATGTATCATCTGACAGATTACACGTTTGTGGGTCTGGAAAATTATCTGACCGTATTTTCCGGAAGTATTAAAAATGTGTTTTTCCCGGTACTTGGGTGGACGATTTGTTTTGCGCTGTTAAGTACGGCAGGTTCCTATGCAATGGGACTGATTCTTGCCATTTTGTTAAACAATCCGCATATGAAAGAATCAAAAATTTACCGTGCAGTACTGATTGTGCCGTGGGCATTGCCATCTACGATTGCAATCCTCGCATGGCAGGGCCTGCTAAATGAGCAGTATGGTGGAATCAATAATTTACTGCATACAATCGGTATTGCCTGGAATGTACCGTGGCTGACCAATCCATTCTGGGCAAGGGTTGGGCTGATTATCGTGAATGTGTGGCTGGGATTTCCCTATATGATGAATGTCTGTCTTGGCGGACTACAGGCGATTTCTGGTGAATACTATGAGGCGGCTAAAATGGATGGGGCATCAAAATTTCAGTGCTTTAAGAGCATTACATTGCCGATGGTGACGAAACTTTCCATTCCTCTTGTAATTTCTTCGTTTGCGGCTAATTTTAACAATTTTGGAAATATATACATGATTACACAAGGTGGACCGGCGAGAGTGGATAACCAGTTTGCGGGTTATACGGATATCCTTGCCAGTACCACCTATAAGATGACCACATGGTCGAACCGGTATGAACTGTCTGCAACGTTCAGTGTGCTGATCTTTATCATTGTCGGAACATTTACGCTGATTAATATGCGGCTGTCCGGCTCATTTAAGGAGGTTGATTAAATGAAAAATAAAAAGAAAATATCCGCCTCAGAACAACGGACACTGTGGGGAAGCAGAGTGGTCATATGGATCACAATGATCGTGGTGCTGTTTCCGGTCATATGGATTGTTATGTCCTCTTTTTCCGCGGGTGACAGCTTTTTCCTGTCCTCATTGTTCCCTGAAAAATTCAGCATTGAACATTATGTGGAACTGTTTCGGGAAACGGATTTTGGAATCTGGGTTTTTAATTCCCTAAAGTTTTGCTTTATTGTAGCAATCATACAACTTGTGCTTACTTCACTTGCAGCGTATGCGTTTGCAAGACTGCGGTTTGTGGGAAGAAAATATGGACTGATGGCACTTTTGATATTACAGGTGTTTCCAAACAGCATGGCAGTTGCCGGATACTATATTTTAATTTATAAGTTCGGGTTGGTGGACAACAGCTTTGCGCTCATTCTTGTGCTTGCAGGTGGAAGTGCTTACAATATCTGGTTACTTAAATCTTATATCGATGGACTTCCGGTGGAATTGGATGAAGCTGCAATGGTGGATGGAGCAAATGAATTCCAGGTTTTTTATAAGATCATCATCCCGCTTGCAATGCCACAGCTTGCCGTGATCTTCCTGTTTTCGTTTATTGCAACATACAGTGAATATGTGATTACCTCAATCTTTTTGCAGACACCGGGAAAAATGACGCTTGCACTCGGACTGCAGTCTTTTATCAGCGATCAGTTTGCTGCGCACTGGACTTTGTTTGCTGCAGCAGCAGTGATTTCATCCCTGCCGATCATGATCATCTTTATGTGCTTACAGCGATTTATTCAGAATGGATTGGTTGCCGGAGGGGTAAAAGGATAAAATGAAATATCATCGGGGATTCTTCATGAAGATGGCAAAATAGGGACGAATGAGGATTTTTCCGGATTAGCGGGCCTTTTAGAATCTGCAATTTCTGGAGTACGTGCTTCTGCTGCATCAAGTACCAAAATTATGCTTCATCTGGATCAGGGTGGAAAAAATCAGTTGTATACCTGGTATTTTGGTGGATTATTGAAAGAGTCACCAAACTTGGATTTTGATGTATTTGGATTATCTTATTATCCAATGTGGCATGGAACCATGGAGGGGCTTCAGTATAATTTGAATTACTTGGCGACCACCTATAATAAAGAAGTGTGTGTTGTAGAAACTGCGTATGCATGGACAACGGAAGATGGTGATGGTGAAGGAAATGTATTCATTAGTGGAGATGAAAAAGTTGGAGGATATCCTGCAACAGTAGAAGGACAATTTGAATTTATGAATGATCTGGAATCAATCATTTTAAATGTACCAGATGACAAAGGTATTGGATATTTTTATTGGGAACCAGAATGGATACCTGTAGAAGGCGGAACATATGCTACATCTGCAGGGGTTGCGTATAAAAATGATACCGTAACGCCAAGTAATACATGGGATAACATGACGTTGTTTAATTTTCAGGGAAATGCATTAGATTCTATTAAGGTGCTTAATAAACCGTGTGAAAATTTATTGACAAATATCAGTTTTGAACAGAATGGGATAACTACTTCACCGAGTGGATGGAATGTATGGACAAGTGATTCGTCAGATGAAAATACTGTAAGAACAGAATATGGTGATGCATATGATGGAGATTACAAATTAACATTTTGGGATGATAAAGAGTATTCGTGTTCTGTATATAAAACGTATACAAATATTCCGAATGGAACATATAAATTCTCAATTTGGGCAAAGACAAATGGGAAACAGGATGTTTTACAACTTTATGCAAAAAATTATGGAGGAAGTGAGCTTGATACCACGATTGAAACAAGTGACATTAATTGGAATATTTTTAGTATAGACAAGATTGTTGTTACAAATCATACGTTGGAGATCGGGGTTTATTCTGTAGCAGGAGCAAATGACTGGTGTAACCTTGACTTGGCAATGTTAAGAAAAATTGATTAATTATATTTAAAATTTTTAAGGGGATGGTTTTGATCGTCCCCTTAATTTTTGAATTGTTCTTTGACTGGTGGAATCTTATGAAAAAGAAAATATGGAATAGGTGCAGAAAAAATGGTAGACTATAAAAAAGAGTTTTTGTAGGGGTGTAATAAATGTTAACGGATATGATGAAAGACGAATTGGTAAAAGGGTTACTTAATCTGTTTCATGAAAATTTATCAATGATTATTTTGTATGGATCTGTTGCAAGAAATGAAGCTACATCAGAAAGTGATATAGATATAGCAATCATCACTAAAAATGATATGAATGAAGAAATAAGAAATAAATTTATTTGCTGGTCAGCAGAGATGGATATACGTTATGATAAGATTTTTTCTATCATTGATATTAAAGAAGAAAATATGAAAAAGAGGGGGGAAGTGCTTCCATTTTATAAGAATGTACAAAAAGAGGGGGTTATTCTTTGGAAGGCAGCTTAAAAGAACTAGCACGATATTAGCACCTGTAGAGCAGAACATAATCTGTTTTACAGGTGCTTTTTTCAATTAATAAGGAACTGGTACTTTCGTCTCTTGTGAAAATGTCTAATTAAAAGACTAAAAAAAGACTAAAAAACTTTAAATTAAGTAATACTTTACAAATGTTTAATTTTCTATTAACTAAATATTGACTTAAAATTACTTTATGATATACTGAATTTATCAAATAAATAAAGCAATTGCACACTGGTTCCCATATTTTTTACTGCACTCCCCAAGTATGCAGTACCCTCTCCCTGAAATATGGGAAGCAGCGTGCAATTGCTTTTTTATTAAGTGAAACCGGATAGATGGAGGGCACTGGAAGGTTTTTACAAGAAATGGAGAAGAAAGGAAAGGTAGAGCAAAAACATGAGAAGGGTAGGAAAACAGATTGTTGCCATCACGCTGGCAGCGGCAATGATGGGGTCACTGACACCGGAGGCATGCACATTTTTACAAAATGAGGTGGTGTATGCGGCGGAAACAAATGAAGCGTCAGCACCAACAGTAACACGTACAGAACTGTACAAAAATGAGGGCGCAAAAACAACAAAAACCATTGATTTTTCAGAATTGAAAGAAGATGACTGGAATGGTGCAGGAAAAATTACTTTTGTATATGATGAATCCATCAATGGCTCGTCGGGAAATGTGAATGAAGAGTATGAATTAACTGCAAAGGTAACACTGGATGAAGCATCCTATCAGTCGCTGGATGCAGATAAAGCGCATCTGAATATCCAGGGTGTAACAAAACTGGGATCAAATTGGGGATGGAACAACAGTACGGATTGCCAGTGGCTGCAGAAGGATTCTTTTATGAAAGTTGGGGAGAATTATTCAGCTGATCTGAAAGTAAAGTTTTCAGGAATAACACCGGATACATTGATGGATGTTGAATTCGTTCTTGTGGGAACCGGATTTAAGGGAACTGTGACATTTTCAAATGTAGTTCTCACAAATTTATCAAGCGATAAACAGGAACTGACCAAACAGGAGCCAGCGGTTCTTTCTGATTTAAATAATGAATCCCAGGTAAATCTGTGGGCAGGTGAAACCGGATATCAGTATTCCCACGGTGGAAAAGAAAATGCTGCTCCGGAACTTTCCTATGACGCAAATGGCGGAGACGGAAGATTAAAAGTAAGTCTGGATTATACAGCCAACTCCGGCGAATCATGGAGTGAGGCAAAAGTGAAATTCATACCGAAGACACCGGCTGATATCAGCAATTATAATCAAGTGAGTGTGGATTTGATTTATCCGGAAAGCAGTAATATTTCCAAGATAAAATTTTTCTCCAACAGCGGAATCAATAAAGATACCAGCATAGATTCGTCCGAGGCAACAGATGCAGGAAACGGATATAAGAAAGTTACAGTTACTTTAGGATTTTCTCCATCTGCCACACCAATGGATGATCTGACAATCGGACTTATCGGAGCCAACAGTTCCTTTGCAGGGGATGTTTATCTGGATAATCTGATACTTTCCCAGAAGGATGCCAGTGGTGATTTTGTGACAATTACCGCAACACCGAATACAGACGGAACACAGGCAAAACCAGAAGCAACAGATAAAACCCTGACCATGACAGATCCGGATGCCAGCAATAGCGCAAAGGCATTGTATGCATATCTGCAGGGACTGACCGAAAGTGATCAGGTACTGTTTGGACATCAGAATGATGTGAGCCATTCCGTAGGAAACAACGATCTGGGAGATGTAAAAGATGTGACCGGTTCCGTCAGCGGTATTTTCGGCATTGACTCCCTGGCATTGTTTGGAAGCGAGGCTGGTGGTATGGATGCGGCATCTGCACTGCAGAATTCCATTGACTACAGCAAAAAGGCGGCCCAAAACGGTGCAATCGTTACCTTATCCACCCATATGCCGAATTTCACCAACGCAAAGATTAAAAAGAATGCAGATGGAACCTACGATTTCTATAACTGTGATTTTAATGAAGCAAAAGATTTATCCGGTGATTCGTTAAAGAAGATTTTGCCTGGTGGAGAGAAGAATGAGGTATTTAAGGCATATCTTGATACGATTGCAGTCTATGCCAATGCATTGGAAAAGGAGAATATCCCGGTGATTTTCCGGCCATTCCATGAGGATACCGGTGGCTGGTTCTGGTGGGGCAGTGCAAACACCGCAGAAAGTTACAGGAGTCTGTATGCATATACCAGAGATTATCTGGAATCCCAAGGCGTGCACAATATGCTTTATGTGTATTCGCCAAACGGACCGCTGGAGACCGAGGCAGAGTATATGTCGCGGTATCCGGGAGATGCCTGTGTAGACATTCTGGCATTTGATTATTACAACGACTTTAATACTTATCCGGCAGAGAGTGATACTTCATTCTTTGATCATCTGGATCAGACCTGTCAGGTTGTATCATCACTTGCAAAACAGCATAACAAGCTGGCTGCGATTTCGGAGACCGGTGTACGTGTGATGAAAAAGGATGGAAGTGATAACGAAGGGCTTCTTGTAAAAAATAATCCGGTCAGTGAGGCAAAGTCGGGTGTGAACTGGTATCAGAAAGTGAATGATATCGCAAAGAAAAACGACATGCCATATTATATGGTATGGGCAAATTTCAGCGATACCAATTTCTATGTGCCGTATAAATACAGTGATACCATGGGACAGGAAATGATCAATGATTTCATTTCTTACTACAACAATGACGATTCAGTATTTGGAAACGGTACGAATTTCTATGGAAATATCGATAAGTACGCAGGAGTAAAGACGGATAATTACAAAGATGTCAGCGGATACATGGTAGCACCGTTTGATATGGATACGATTTTAAAGCCAACTGTGTTAAAGGCAAGTGTTTCCAATGCCGGTGAGGTATCGTTTGTTGTAAAGGATACGGCAAAAGGCAAACAGTTGACATTGCCGGCTGCAAAAGGCTCCGACGGATTCTATACGGCGCAGCTGACACAAAAGGAAATGGATCAGATCGGAAAAACAGATGTAGCATCCATTACACTTGTTGCAGATGGAAAAGAACTGTCCACGATCACAAATCTGAGTATCGGAAAAGAAAAGGACAAAGCTCCGGCAGGTGTGCTGGAAAATTTTGACTACTATGTCGGGAGTAATGGACTTCTGGATGCAGCTTACGGTGGAAATTCTGCCGCTGGATGCAGTTCGTCCTTTACGCTGGATCAGGAGCATAAGGCAGACGGTACATATGGTGCTGCATTTCATTACAAATTAAAAACAACCGGTTCGGAAGTCTGGACGGGTCTGGTAAATGCAAGTCTGGGCCATACAGATTTTTCAGCCTATAATGCATTGAAATTCTGGACAAAACTTGATGGAAAAGGGCAGAAGGTTGTTGTACAGATCAAGGCAGGAGGAGAAGAGTATGAAGTATATCTGACCAATCTTGCGAAGACAGAAGATGCCTATGAAGTAACCGTTCCATTCTCCGCTTTTAAAGGGAAGACGGGTGGAAAACTTAGTGGGGATGCTTTAAAAGATGTGCAGGCATTCGGACTCTGGTGTAATTCCAACCCGGCAGGTTCCGCGGTAGATGTGGAATCGGTACTTTACTTTGATGCATTCAAAGGAACAACGATCAGTGATGCAGAAGCTGCAAAAGCAGATGCCGATGGCCTGATTGCGGTAAAACAGACCAGCCAGAGTGGAAATAATGGCGGAAATTCTTCCTCCGGCAGCAGCACCTCTGGTGGAAATTCCGGCAGCACAACAACACCGGATACAAAACCATCGGAAACCCGGAAAACGGACAAAACATTTGAGAATATTGCAAAAGATACAAATGCGACACTTACCGTTGAAAAGAACGATAAGGGAGAAGTGACAGGTGCCCGGGCAAAGCTGGAAAAAACAGTAAAGAATGTTTCCGAGACAAAGAAGACTACAATTTCAGCAGATGTGGTTGCAAAATTAGTCCAAGAGGCAGGAACCAGCGACATCTCGATTACCCAGACAACGAAGAACGCTTCCGGCAAAGTAATGAACAGCGTATCTGTCAATGCGAAGGATCTGCAGGCAGGCAAAAAGCTGACACTTGTAAAAGTTGATAAAAAGACAGGAGAAAAAGTCCTGATCAGCAGCAGGACTTATAAGGTTTCCAAAGACGGAACGGTTACAGCGGATACCAAAGATGCCGGTGATTATGTACTGCTGAATGAGAAGGATGCAAAAGCCCTGAGCAGTAAAATCTTAAAGAGTGTTGCATTAAAGGATACCAAGAAAACGGTTGCAAATGGAAAGAAGGCAAAAGTTACTTTTGATAAGAACCTGAACATGGAAAATGTAAAGAACATTACTTATACATCTTCCAAAAAGTCGGTTGTAACCGTGAATAAAAATGGTACAATTGTCGCAAAGAAAGCTGGCAAAGCAGTTGTGAAAGTAAAAGTCACTTTAAAGAACGGAAAGACAAAGACGGTAAAAATGACGATCAAAGTGACAAAGTAAATTTACAGGAGTTTCGTCAAAATTTTAATAAGAAAAAGACGGTTTCGCAGGAAATCGTCTTTTTTCTTACCCATAATTGTAAAGAGAAGCGTGTGCGTTTTTTCGGGGGAATTGATTGTAATTTCAGGAACCTTTGTTTATACTAAAATCAATAGAAAAGAGAATGAGAAGGAGAACATTTATTATGGCAGGAAAACACATTTCCATTCCGGCACTTTTAAAGATCGGTGCGGGTGCATTGGACAATCTGGGGATTTACTTAAAAGAGTTACAGTTACAGAAAGTAGTTGTATTGTTTGGAAACGGTCTTGTAGAAATGTTTGGTTCTACCGTTATGGAAGCATTGCAGCAGGAGGACATTGATATTTTAGAATATCAGGAACTGGATACCGTGCGGTTGGAAGATCTGACCAGTCTTGCATTTTCCATGCCGGCGAAGACGCAGGCAGTCATCGGCATCGGTGGCGGAAAAGTGATTGATGGTGCGAAATATTGTGGATTTCTGCGAAATCTGCCGTTTATCAGCATTCCGACTTCGGCATCGAGCGATGGTTTTTCGAGTGCCAGTGCTTCCCTTCTGGTGGAGGGGCGGCGTAAGTCCGTTCCGGCGAAACTTGCATATGGGATTGTGGTGGATACAAGGATTATCCGCAGTGCACCAGAGAAATTTTTATATTCCGGCATCGGCGATATGGTGTCAAAAATTACCGCATTGTATGACTGGATTTTTGAGGAAGAACATGGGTACGGAAAAGTCAACGATTTTGCTGTTATGATTGCAAAGAAAGCAGTCAACAGTTTTGTGCGCACACCGTTTACTTCGATACAGGATGATCTGTTTTTAAAGGAACTTCTGGATTCTCTTGCAATGAGCGGAATTGCAAATGAGATTGCGGGCAGCAGTGCGCCAACGAGCGGCAGCGAACATCTGATTTCCCATGCGCTGGACAAGATGCTTGAGCATCCGCAGCTTCATGGTATCCAGGTTGGCATTGCAACCTATCTGATGAGTGTTGTGCAGGATCATCGTTACCGGAGGGTAGACACGATCTTTACACAAACGGGGTTCTGGGATTATGTAAAGACGCTTGATCTGCATCGGGAGGATTTTGAGAAAGCAGTCGATCTGGCACCGTCGATCAAACCGTTCCGCTATACTTATCTGCATGAGCAGCAATATAGGGATCGCGCGAAGGAACTCCTGCATACAGATGCGCGGCTGCAGGAAATCCTGAAATAGAGAGGAAAATAAATTACGGATATACAATGATAAAAGTAGCAATATGTGATGATGATATACAAAGACATGGACATTGGATTAGGGGGGATGGCTATGAAAAATATTTTAAAAATAATGCTTATGATGATTACAATTTTTACGATAGCAGGTTCTGCTGTCTATGCCGCGGAAATACCGGTTTCAGATCAGGATCAGTTAATAACGAGCAGGGATTGGACAGAAATCAGTAATTTACAGGATGAAATGAAAAAAGAAGAGCCGGATGCAACCATCGATTATGACAAGGCTTTAAAAGTATATGTGGATTGTAATCTTATAAAATTGCAGACGGCAGATGCAAAAAAACTCATAAGTGCTCTGGAAAGTGCAAATTATGTATGGGTCATTCCTTTTAAAATGGAAAAGACATATGGAATGTTTACCGTAGCCAAAGGACTTCCTTTGAGTGAAGAAGCAAAGTCTGTATTGACAAAAGCAGAACAGGAAGAAGTAAAAAATCATGCTGGAAAATGGATGATTACAGAGACAGCAGAACATACAGTGGAACCTTACTATGATATACTTCTGGAAAAACGAGAGGCATTATCGGACTGTACGAGAGTAGTACTGGTGGGAAGTCAACCGGGAATGAGACAGCCGGTTGCACTTGGGATGGATGATGAAACAGCACGTATCTGGATTTCGTTGGGGTATCAGTATCCGGTTATGGAGAAAATTCCGGAAACTCAAAATGTGGAAAGCGGTGTCTATTCATTTGAGTCTGTAGCGGAGATTTCAGATACTTATATTGAAGATTCTGAGGTAAGTACAGGAGCTGGAGTACAGAGCAGAAGTTCGATGAAATATGTGGCTGGCATTGGAATTATAGTGATAGGAAGCATAATAATCCTTAGTGTTTTAAAGAAAAAGAAATTGGAGGATTATGAATGAAGAAAATCAGTCTGTACTTATTAATTTTTACAATGCTATATTGTCTGTGTGCGTGTGGAAAAAATTCTGATGCAAAATCAAACAGTAGAGAAGATGATGGCAGAAAAGAACAAAAGATAATCATATCATCAATTCAGGTTGCTTCAAATACGAAGGTTATGCGTGCAAAGGTGTTCCTTCCGAACGTAAAATCTTTGGAAGGAACAAATTATTGGTTAGGTGGGTTAGATACTACCAGTAAGGTGGATGTAATAGATACAGGTGATGGTATTCAGATCAATGTGTGCGGCTTTTATTCCGATGATACTGCGTGGAAAAATCCGAAAGTATATAAGGGATTTCAATCACCGGATAATTCAAATACGCAATTAAAAAATGTTTTGGTTAAGGGAAAAGTTGTTCCAATGAAGGAGAAGATGTTAAAAGCAGATGTTAAGAAAACAAAAAAAACAATCCCTGTTGAAATTACACCTTATACGGTTAGTATTTGTCCCGTCAATGACTGGAGAGAAAAAGGGTGTTTTTATCATGTAGTTGCAACAACAAAAGACGGAAAGCAATATTCCATAGGAGAGTTACCTCTTACCGATGACAGAAAAGGAACTGAAAAAAAGAAACATCCTTTCATGGATGGTACAGATCTTGAAGAGCTTGGAGATGGCTATGCATCTGCAAGTGAAATGAAATATTGTGGGGCTCGTTATATTTTCAATCAGAAGATTGATATCACACAGATAGAACAGATAGAAATAATAAAATATAAAATCAGCAGATGATATAGGTATAAAAACAGGTCATAAATTTGTTGACGATGATAGGAAACCATGTTAGGATGATGGCAGAGACTATCAATGAAGTGACAGGGGAATGAGTTTTTGACTCATCCCCCTGTTCTGATTATCAGGAGAAATGGATGAAAAAGAACAATCAGATGAAACCAGACAATGTAGCAAAACGTCTATGGGCATTTTTTATCGTGCTCACCATGTGTATTACCGTGCAGCCTGTCGTGCCGGTAAAGGCGCAGGAGGCTGTGCAGACAGCGGCAAGAACGATTTATACGGAATTTAAAGATGGAAATTCTACCCATTCCGGAGATGGAAGCTATGGAAATCCCTACAATTTATTTGAGGATGCCTATGCGGCTGCCGGCAATGGGGATGAAATCTCAATTTTGGGAAGTGGTGCTTTTTTAAATGCCGAGGCTGCGGAACCGTTTATTTTTGATAAAAGCGTGACCGTCAACGGAAATGGAAATACTTTTTCCAACCGTAAGGGGGGATTTATCTTGAATACGGATGTGACATTTAAAAACATTACGCTGCGGTTTTCCAATCGTCTGCACGATGCAATTTTTGCAAATGGGCATAAACTTGTTCTTGAGAATGTTACGTGCGACAGCGGATTCCGCTATGTAGATATCTTTGGCGGATCCCTTTATGAGAATGGAAAGAATATGGGGAATCATCCGGGATCAGAGGCACAGATTCTGATTACGGGTGGTGGTACCAATCTGGGGAATATTTATGCCGGTTCCATGAACGGAACATATGACGGTAAGACACAGATCGTGCTTGCGCACGTTTCCGGTACGCAAAATGGGGAAATCTATGCATCCGGTGCCATTGAACCATATGTAAATCAGGATGACTGGTTTTCCACGCAGGAGCCGGATCCACCGGCAGCGGATGGACAATATACGGTTTCCGGCGATGTGGAAATTTCACTTACCGGTTCCGATACGAAACAGGTGTACGGAGTATCTGAAAATCACGCAGGGAAGACATTTCTGACCATAGATACCGACCAGTCCTATACCGGAATTCCAGGTATAAGCAAAGTAGGAAACCTCACAGTAAAGGGCGGTGGAACATTTGCACCGGCAGCGTTGGACAGCTGTACGGTCAGGCTGGAAGGGGCAAGTGCGATTGATCTTTCCCAGATGGAAACTCCACAGGTACATTCGATTGTGAGTGCGGATTCAGCAGGAAACCGACTGATCTTAGGAAAAGAACAGAAGCTGAATGTTACAGATACCATTACGGGTGCACTTACATTTGAAACCCTGAATGGAAGAAATGGAAAATCCGGAATTGCAGAGTATGGTCACACCTATCTGGAACTTGGAAGGGCTGCGGATACGGCGGTTTCTTTTACACCGACAGACGGACAGGCGGGAATGACACTGGAACGGACATCGTCTGGAAACGGAGAAATCTGGAAAACCAGTGAGTTGTCAGGGGATGAACCGGTTGCGGTAAAAAATGTTACAGTAAAAAATCCTGTACTTTTGGCGAATGTTTCAAATATTATGAGTAGTGATAAATCGTATTATCTGGATGTGGAATGGCAGGAAGGGACACCCGAAAATGGGAAAACTTTATATCAGGTTCCACTTACATACGAAGTAGAGTTCAATAATCATATATATTATTCAACGGTTGGTGATGATGGAAATGCCAATGTTTCGGATCTTAGACTGGCATTTCATCCGGAGACAAATCAGGACGGGGTACATACAATTACACCGGAATTTTATGATGATGCTACTAGTGGCGAACTGAAACTGCCAGAACCGGGAACCTACTACATCACAATCCGTCCATTTTCAGCAGATGAACAAATTGAGCAGAAGGTAGTTTTGATTGTAAACAAAGATCCGGATACATCCGGTTCGACGGCTACTTCAAAGGAAACAACCACTACGATAAATGGATTACCAACGGCCGTGTCCATGCAGGATGAACTGAATCTTACCGTGCAGACGGTCTATACAGATAGCAGCTTACAGGGACAGAACGTGCCGTCTGCTGGTTTTTCGGTATACATTAACCAGACCCCTTATGAAGTATTCGGCATCACGCTTCAAAACGGAGAGGCAGCCATAAAGATTCCGGTTTCAGAGACAAACGGATTTCATATGGGAGAAAATGCAATTACAGTTTCTTATGCAGGTGCAGGAGCAGCCAATGAAAACTACAGGGCACTTCCTTCCCAGGCAAACGAAACCGTGACGGTAAATCCAATTGCCGTAAAGATGCAGTATGATACCATCCAGCAGACAGCTGCGTACACAGGGCTGAAACAGAGCTGCCTTGTTTCCACGGTAAATGTAGTCCGAACGGACAACGGACAGACGGTAGATTCGCAGGTAAAGCCTGAAGTTTTCTATCGGCAGGATGGGAAAAATGTTGTTCCGGTGCAGCCGGGCAGCTATGAGGTGTGGTTTAAAGTAACTGGAAACCAGTACGATGTGATAGCGGAAAAAGTCGGAACCTTTACCATTACAGCGGCGAAACCATCGATTCGTCTTACGGCAGAGACAGAAAACGGTAATTCCGTACATCTGTATGCAAAGGTAGATGGAGTCCGAAATGGCAGTATTCCGCTTGGTTCGATTTCTTTTTATCAGGACGGAACCATAATAAAGGCACAGGAAAAACTCGTATATGGGGAAGCCGATACGGTTGTATCAGGCTTAAAACGTGGCGGTTCTTATCAGTTTAAGGCAGTATATGAGCCGGATGATAAGGATGGACAGACTTATTACGAAACAGTGACAAGTGAAGCCGCGACCGTTACAATCAAAGAGGACAGTTCCACCGGAGGCGGTGGAACAACCGGAGGCGGCTCATCTTCCGGAGGAAGTTCTGGTGGCGGAAATACTTCGGGTGGTAACACAGCCGGAGGGGGAACACCGTCCAACGGAAACAAAACCGATGTAGAAACTCCGTCTGACGGAAATACAGCTGGTACACAAACACCGTCCGATGGAAACGCGGCCGGACAAAATACAGCAACCGTAACCGTTACCGGAACCCGGAAAAATAAAGCCATCAAAACAACGGTGACCGCTGATCTGATAAATCAGATACTGGAAGAAAACGATGGAAAACACACAGATGTGACGATCCAGGTCACCGATCCGGCTGGCAACGTAAGCTATACACTGACCGTAAATACAGCAGACATACAGACCGGAAACAAGCTGTATGTGTGTGCAAAAGATCAAAAGACAGGTGCCTATGTCCTTGTAAACGACAAGAGTTATACGGTTACAAAAGCCGGAAATGTGAATTTTTCAGCAGATTCCAATAAGGATTATGTCCTTATGGATCAGAAAGATATGGATCAGGTCACAACGAAAATATTAAAAACGGTTACATTGAAGAATAAAACCGTTCAGGTGAAGAAGGGAAAACAAAAGAAGGTTTCTCTGGCAGCCACCTTAAATATGGACAATGTAAAAAGCATTTCTTATCAGAGCAATAACAAAAAAATTGCATCTGTAAACAAGAAGGGTACCATAAAATCGAACAAAAAAGGAACTGCGTCCATTCGCGTGACAGTAACCTTAAACAATGGAAAGACCAAAGTTTTAAAATTAAAAGTCAAAGTCAAATAGCAGATGCAGGAAAAGACAAAACCCCGGAAATAAATATCCGGGGTTTTTGTTTTACCTAGAGAGAAAGTGCACACTGATCAATTTTTTCCAATTCTTCCTCCGTAAACGGAGCAGAGTTTAACACTTTCAGATTTTCAAGAATCTGTGCCGGGCGGGAAGCTCCGATCAGAACGGAAGTAACCACACCGTCCCGGATCACCCATTTAAGAGCCATCTGCGCGAGGCTTTCACCGCGGGCAGCCGCAATCTCATTCAGGCTCCGGATACTTGCCATCCGCTTTTCATCAAACTGATCTGCATGCAGGAAACGTCCGTCCGTGTTGACACGGCTGTCTTTTGGAATACCGTTTAGATAGCGGTCGGTCAGCATACCCTGCGCGAGCGGGCTGAAAGAAATAATTCCTTTCTTCCCATCTGCTGCGGCCTGTTTTAAACCGTTTTCTTCAATGGTACGGTTAAAGATATTGTAGGAATTCTGGTTGATAATAAACGGGCAGTGCAGATCTTCTAAGATGGCAGCTGCGCGTTTCATGGTTTCCCCGTCGTAGTTGGACAGACCGACATACAGTGCTTTTCCGCTTCGCACGATCTGGTCGAGTGCACCCATGGTTTCCTCCAGCGGTGTATCCGGGTCCATGCGGTGGTGATAGAAAATATCCACATAGTCCAGACCGAGTCGTTTTAAGCTCTGGTCAAGGCTGGCAATCAGGTACTTGCGGCTGCCCCAGTTTCCATAAGGTCCCGGCCACATGTCAAAACCGGCTTTGGAACTGATGATCAGTTCATCGCGGTAGGAAGAAAATTCTTCCCGAAGGATCTTCCCGAGATTTTCCTCCGCACTGCCCGGCTGCGGTCCATAGTTGTTTGCCAGATCAAAATGTGTGATCCCGTGGTCAAATGCCGTAAAGCACATCTGTCTCATATTTTCATAAACACCGGTATCTCCGAAATTGTGCCAGAAGCCCAAAGATACTTCCGGCAGCATCAGTCCGCTGTCGCCGCAGCGGTGGTATTTCATGGTTTCGTAACGTGATTCATTTGCGTGATACATAAGAAATCCTCCTTAGTTTGTAAAAAATTTATCATAAATGCCAAATCCAAAGATAAAAAGCACAATCAGCGGCAGAATATAGGTAATGTAGCCGCGCATCCAGTTTTTAATTTTTAATCCTTTTCCGGTATTGGCTTCGGTTGTGTAGTTTTTCCAGCCCCAGCCGTAGCGGCTTGTGCAAAACAGCAGATATACCAGGGAACCGAGAGGCAGGAACAGGTTGCTTACCAGAAAATCTTCCAGGTCAAGCACAGACCCGCCAAAGATTGAAAAACCTTTCCAGTTCCATACATTGTATCCGAGTACACATGGCAGGGAGAGTACAATGATCAGTACCAGATTAACGGCACAGGATTTCTGGCGGCTGCATCCGGTCAGTTCCATACCGCAGGAGATGATGTTCTCAAATACTGCCAGGATTGTGGAAAACGCTGCAAAAAACATAAACAAAAAGAACAGGCTTCCCCAGAGTCTGCCAAGCGGAATATGGTTAAAAATATTCGGCAGGGTGATAAAAATCAGGCTTGGTCCGGAAGTCTGGTCAACATGGAACGTAAAGCATGCCGGAAAAATGATAAGTCCGGAGGTGATAGCAACAAACGTATCCAGAATGGCAATATTTACCGATTCACCAAGCAGAGAGCGTTCCTTTCCGATATAACTTCCCAAAATTGCCATCGCGCCGATGCCAAGGCTTAACGTGAAAAATGCCTGGTTCATGGCACCCGTAATGGTTTTTGCAATACCGATCTGTTTCATCCGTTCAAAGTCCGGGATCAGATAAAAGGCAAGGCCTTCTTTTGCACCATCCATAAAAAAGCTGTTGACCGCCAGAATGATCATGATGATAAGCAAAGAAGTCATCATGACCTTTGTTACTTTTTCCAGACCGTTCTGCAGTCCACGGGAGCAGACAAATACGCCGGCGCAAACAACTACCACCATCCAGAAGCCCATGGTCAGAGGTTTGCTCAGCATTGTGGTAAACTGTCCGGATACACCATCGGCATCCAGTCCCTGAAACTGTCCGGTGACCGTCATATAAAAATAATGAAGCATCCAGCCGGTGACCGTTGTATAAAACATCATAAGAAGATAGCAGCCGATCAATGTGATAATCCCGTGGATATGCCATTTCTGTCCGGGTTTTTCCAGTGCATGGTAGGCTTTGACCGGACTTTTCTGGCTGGCACGCCCAACCGCAAATTCCATCGTCATGATCGGGAGTCCGAGAATAATCAGAAACAACAGATAAAACAGCACAAAGGCACCGCCTCCGCCCTGTCCGGCAGTGTATGGAAATTTCCATACGTTTCCGATTCCGATCGCACATCCGGCTGACAGGAGAATGAATCCCAGACGGGATTTTAATTTTTCTCGTTCTTCCATAAAATAATCCACCTTTTTGTAAACATTGTATAAAATACAAACGAAATTATACAATCTGTTGTGAGAAGTTTCAAGCCCTTTTGACGAAATTTTACCAGGTATGTGTTGCATTTTTTTACAGATACTAGAGGAGAAGGTTGCGGAGTGTTCATGTTCTGTAATCAACAAGATTATTTTATGGAAAGAAAGAGGTATAAACCATGGTTTTAACAGAAAAAGAGATGGCTACAATTGAGGATTTGCACACACAGGAGCTGTCCTGCGTGGAGAAGTACAAACGTTACGGACAGGAAGCAAAAGACCCGGTACTTCGGGATTTGTTTGCCGATCTGGAAAAAAAGGAGCAGAAGCATGTGGAGTCTCTGGAACAGGTCATGAAAGGCAGCGTCCCATCCTGTAACGTCAATGACAGGGATGGAAAGATGTATGAGCCAAAGGCAACATATGATTCCATGACCAATCCGGAAGATAAGAAAAACGATAATTTCCTTGCCACGGACAGTATCGGTTCCGAAAAAATGGTGTCCGGGACCTATAATACCGATGTTTTTGCGTTTGGAGATTCCGATGTGCGCAAACTTCTGGCAGATATCCAGGTGGAAGAACAAAACCACGCGGAGATGCTCTATAAATATAAAACCGTAAACGGCATGGCATAGCCGGCATGTGGAGTGGATGTTCCGAAGCATCCACTCTTTTTGTTTTTACAAAAGGATTACAGAAACCGGATAGTACATCTTACATAACCCGTTTATTATAAATCCTGTAATAAATCTTACAGATTTCACAAGGAGAACAAAAGAATTATGAGAAAAAATGTGATGAAACTTACAGCAGGAGTTCTCTCCACCGCTGTATTGACAGGAATGTTTGCCACTGGTATCCCGACAAAGATTGCAGCAGCAACGGAACATTGGAATGATGCATCCCAGGAATCCACAAAATGGAGCAACTGGAAAAAGAACTGGGCTTCTTACAGCAGCCAGTATGAACATGTATCATTAACTCCGGGTGCAGATGAGACCAAATTAAATTATGCATGGTACAGCAAAACGGCTGAGACTCCAAAGGTGAGAATTTCCACAAAACAGAACATGGATGGAGCAACAGAATTCACCGGAGCGCAGACCGAAGCTGTAACCATAGATGACACAAAGTATTTTTCCAATAAAGTGACTGTAAGTGGACTGAAAGAAAATACCGCATATTATTATCAGGTATTTCAGGATGGAGCATGGCAGGATACACAACACTATACCACACAGGCTTTTGATGAATTTTCATTTCTGTATGTCGGAGATCCGCAGATCGGTGCTTCCAAAGGGCAGACCAGCAGTGAGAATGAAAAGATGGAGAATGCAGGAAATGTTGTAACTTCTGCTCCAGAAAAGAATCTTGCAGCAAGAAATGACAGCTATAACTGGAACAATGTGTTGAATGAGGCACTCGAAGATCATTCCGATGTTAGTTTTCTCGTATCCGCAGGAGATCAGGTGAATTACGGAAGCAACGAGCGGGAGTATGCAGGATATCTTGGAGCCAAGGCACTGACTTTTCTTCCGGTAGCAACCACCATTGGTAACCATGACAGCGTTTCCAACCAGTACAGCCTGCATTTTAACAATCCGAATGCTTTTTCCGATACCGATACCAATTATATTCAGGGAAAAACAAAGGCAGGAACCGATTATTATTATCGCTATGGAAATGTTTTGTTCATCGTGCTTGATACAAACAATTATAACTGTGCAACGCATGAGAATGTCATGAAAAAAGCAATTGATGAGAACAAAGATGTCAAATGGAGAATTGTGGTATTCCATCAGGATATATACGGCAGCGGCTACGATCATTCTGATTCCGATGGTATGGTACTTCGTACCCAGCTTACACCATTGCTGGATAAATACAAGATTGATGTGGTGATGCAGGGACATGACCATACATATTCCAGAACCTTCCAGCTTGAGGGAGATGGAAAAGATCATACTTCTTACAGTGCTTATGGATATAAATCCGTAGAAGAAGCAGAACAGGACAGTGCATATCAGGCACAGAACAACTGCTATGAGATTGTGAATAAGACTGTTGGCGGAACTGTTACCAATCCGGAAGGAACCGTATACTTAGAGGCAAACTCTGCAACCGGATCAAAATTCTATAACCTGATTGCTTCCAAGCAGGATTATATTTCCGAGAGAAGCCAGACATGGACACCAACCTATTCGGTAGTAAAGGTAACTGACAAGAAGTTTTCTGTTACAACTTATGATGCAACAACCAGACAGAAGTTACAGGGATCAACAACCTATACGATTGTAAAAGATGCCGTAAAACAGACGGTACAGGCGAAGAACTCTTACAAGAAAAACGTAGGAGACAAAGCCTTTTCCTTAAATGCAAAAGCCAAAACGGCGCTTACTTATACATCTTCCGACAAAAAGGTTGCAACTGTTGATAAAAACGGAAAAGTTACCGTAAAAAGGGCCGGAAAGGTTACAATTACGGTGAAGGCAGCAGCAACCAGCCAGTATCAGGCAGCAAGTAAAATAATTACAATTACTGTTACAAAGAAAGCAGTAAAGAAAGCAGCTAAATAACAATGAAGAAAAACTGGAAGAAATTTTTAGTAGGAACCCTGTGCCTTTTGGGGTTCCTGCTCTTGTTGGGAAAAGTAAATCAATTCGAAAAAGTACCTTTGATTTCCACGGAAGGCCAAAGTTACGAAAAAGCCATCGTGACAAAAATTACAAAGGATAATCTGGCGGAAGACGGGCAGCGTTATGGAACACAGGAAGTGCGTGTGCAGATAAAATCCGGAGCGCATACCGGAGAAGAACTGGATGCAGTGAATCCGAGTGGTTCTCTGTTTGGAATGGAAAACTGCCAGATTGGTTCGCACGTGATCGTAATCGTCAGTACGACAGGAGATAATAATGTAGTGACTGTCTACAGTAAGGATCGGACCGCAGCAATTTATCTGTTTGGTTTGTTTTTCTGTCTGATTGTCTGTGTCATTGGCGGAAAGAAAGGAATCAAAGCCATCGCGAGTCTGGTATTTACCGGCGTTTGTATCATCTATCTGATGTTTCCACTGATGTATCAGGGAGTATCACCAATTGGAATTACCATTGTAGTTGTTTTGTTATCAACACTATTAACGCTGTGGCTTTTAGGTAGGGTTTCCAAAAAAACAGCGTCTGCTGTAATCGGTACGGTCAGCGGCGTTATCATAGCAGCGATTGCGGCCATTCTGTTCGGTAAAGCTGCAGGCATCACTGGTTACAATGTGTCAGATATTGAAACCTTGAACTATGTTGCACAGAATACACATATAAAGATCGGGCAGCTTCTGTTTGCCGGAATTATCATAGCAGCACTTGGAGCAACGATGGATGTTGGAATGTCGATTGCCTCTACCATTCAGGAGCTGTATGACCGAAATCCCAAGCTGGGTGGGAAAGATCTGTTTGTATCCGGTATCCGTGTGGGGCGCGATATGATGGGAACGATGGCAAATACTCTGATTTTTGCTTATGTTGGGGGTGCATTATCTACCCTTGTGGTCAATTATGCATATAATTTAAGTTATAATCAGCTGATCAATTCCTATGTGATTGTCACGGAGATCATGCAGGGGCTTTCCGGAACGCTCGGTGTAGTTTTGACTGTACCGATTACAGCAGCAGCGGCAGCCTGGCTTGTCGGAAATAAAAAGATGACAAAAAAATCATTGGTGCAGCCGATCTATGATGATTCGGATCTGGAGAATGAGAAATATCTTTATGAAGGTACGGAATCGGACGAGGGATTGGATGAGGAATTTTAAATAATACATATTTGCAATTGGCAATGTCTGACAACGGGGACATATGCAGAAAAAAATGTAAGAAATGTCCCGACAGAATCGGAAAGTGGGACATATGCGGAGCAAATATAAGAAATGTCCCGTAGATTAGATCTGTTGGGACATATAGAGAAAAAAATTACAGTATGTCCCATATAATGTTGTTGAGGGGACATAACAATAAAGGAATCTTCTATAAGTCCCGCTGGGAAAGAGTGGCGGGACATAATCTGCAAGAAATGTTCTATAAGTCCCAAGAGGAAAGAAAAGTGGGACATAATCGATAAGTTAAATTCTATAAGTCTCAGAAGAAAAAAGGAGGGACATAATCTGTAAGAAATTTTCTATATGTCTCAACATAGGAAAATGCAAGGTCTAATCAGCAACCTGTCTTTTATATCGAAATAAAAATCATAAAATTTTAAAATTTTCATAATCATGAAAGCTCCTATTGACATTTATTGAATTTACGCTATAATAAAATCAAACATATGAACAAGTGTTCATATGAAAGAGTGATAAAATGTAAAATGAAAAGTATGGAGGAAACCGGCTATGAAGAAGACTTACAAAATTGATGTGGATTGTGCAAACTGTGCAAATAAAATGGAGGAAGCAACAAAAGCAACTGCAGGAGTAAAGGATGCAACTGTAAACTTCATGACACTGAAGATGAACGTAGAATTTGAAGACGGTGCAGACGCAAAGTCTGTTATGCAGGACGTATTAAAGAACTGCAAAAAAGTAGAAGACGATTGTGAAATTTTCCTTTAATCCAAACATAAAGATGATGTCTAAGGCAGAAAGTCAGAAATCATTCCGGCAGACAGGAAAGGATTTCTGGCTTTTCCCATAGATATCAGACAGGAGGCTGCTATGAATAAAAAACAGAAAAAAGTATTAAAACGGATTATTTTATCTGCTATTTTAATAATTGCATTTGCGGTAGCAGGGAACTTTGTTTCCATTCCGAAGGTACTTGAATTTGTCCTTTATCTGATTCCATACCTTGTGATCGGTTATGATATTTTAAAAAAAGCCTGGAAAGGCATCTGCAACAAGCAGGTCTTTGACGAAAATTTTCTGATGGCAGTCGCAACCGTAGGTGCGATCGCGCTGGGAGATTATAAAGAGGGCGTTGCAGTTATGTTGTTCTACCAGATCGGAGAATTGTTCCAAAGCTATGCCGTTGGCAAAAGCCGCCGGAACATCAGCGATCGGATGGATATCCGTCCGGATTATGCAAATATCGAAAAAGACGGACAGATGGAAAAAGTTGATCCGGATGAGGTGGAGATCGGTACCGTGATTATCGTTCAGCCAGGAGAAAAAGTGCCGATTGATGGCGTGGTAGTAGAAGGACATTCTTCTTTAAATACCAGTGCCTTGACCGGAGAAAGTGTACCGCGTGAAGTGGCTGTTGGAGAAGAAATCGTCAGCGGATGTATTAACCTGTCCGGCTTGTTAAAGATCCGTACCACCCGTGAATTCGGGGAATCTACAGTGTCAAAAATCCTTGATCTGGTTGAAAATGCAAGCTCTAAAAAATCACGCTCCGAGAATTTTATTTCAAGATTTGCACACTATTATACCCCGGCAGTCTGCTACGGTGCACTGGCGCTTGCATTTCTGCCACCAATTGTAAGAATGCTTTTTATGGGACTTCCGGCAGAGTGGGGAACCTGGATTTACCGTGCCCTGACATTCCTTGTTATCAGTTGTCCGTGTGCGCTTGTCATTAGTATTCCACTGAGTTTCTTTGCCGGAATCGGAGGAGCCAGTGCCGCAGGTGTTCTTGTCAAAGGCTCCAACTATCTGGAGGCACTTGCAGCCACCAAAACCGTTGTATTTGATAAAACAGGCACGATCACACAGGGCGTATTTGAAGTCTGTGGAATCCACAGTGATACCTGTGACGCTGAGAGCTGCCCGGTAAAATCCGGACATCCGGTTTATACAAAAAAGGAAGAAGAATTGTTAGAATATGCGGCACTTGCCGAGTGTCACAGCACACACCCGATCAGTATCAGTTTGCAGAAAGCATATGGAAAGAAACTGGACATGGAGCGTGTGAGCGATGTGCAGGAAATTGGCGGACACGGAGTGATTGCCATAGTCGATGGGCATAAGGTTGCCGCCGGAAATAACAAGCTGATGAAAAAAGAAGGCATTGCTTACCGCGAGTGCAGTTGCACCGGAACGATCGTCCATCTTGCCATTGACGGAAACTATGCGGGGCATATTCTGATCGCAGATGTGATCAAACCACATGCCGCAGAGGCAATGCAGTCGCTTAAGCATTCCGGTGTGCAGCGTCTTGTGATGCTGACAGGAGACGATGACCGTGTGGCACAGCAGGTAGCAAAAGAAGTTGGTATTACGGAAGTTCATTCCCAGCTGCTTCCGGCAGATAAAGTGGCACGGGTGGAACAATTATTACAGAATAAGCCGGAGAAATCCACGGTTGCCTTTGTCGGGGATGGAATTAACGATGCACCGGTACTTTCCCGCGTGGATGTAGGTATCGCGATGGGGGCACTTGGATCGGATGCAGCGATTGAGGCTGCGGATATTGTCCTGATGGATGATGATCCGATCAAGATTTCCAAAGCAATAAGGATTGCCCGGAAATGTATGCGCATTGTATATGAAAATATTTACTTTGCAATCGGAATCAAACTGATCTGCCTGTTCCTCGGAACGATTGGTATTGCAAATATGTGGATGGCGATTTTTGCAGATGTCGGAGTTATGGTGATTGCAGTATTAAATGCGATCCGCGCATTGTTTGTAAAGAAGTTATAATGTTGCGGTTATCCATTTTCCGGCGGAGAGGAGAAACTCATGGAAAGAGAAAAGATAGAATGTTGCAGTGAGAACAAAGTACATCCGGATCTGTTGAAGATCGTCCATGATACGATGCCAGAAGAAACAGAATTGTATGATCTGGCAGAATTGTTCAAGGTATTTGGAGATTCTACCCGTATCCGGATTTTGTTTGTGTTGTTTGAAGCCGAAGTATGTGTCTGTGATCTGGCGGCAGTATTGTCGATGACGCAGTCTGCCATTTCCCATCAGCTTCGGATTTTAAAACAGAACAAACTGGTAAAAAGCCGCAGAGAGGGAAAATCTGTATTTTATTCGCTGGCGGATGAGCATGTAAGAAGAATCATTGCGCAGGGACGGGAACATATAGAAGAAGATATTATGTAAAAATTATCAGGCACGACAGGGACTTTCAAAAGGAAGTCCCTGTTTTTGGGTATCTTAATATTTGTTTAAATTTCTTTAAAGATTCGTATTTTTCGCTTTTTTATTGCTATAATTAGGAAGCACAGAAAAATAATTCTGTTGATAGCATAAAGAAAAAGGAAGAAAGGCGAATAAATTATGGAAACCTATGAAAGTGTAAAAAGTAATTCCGTACAGCCGGAAGAACCAAAGAAGAAAAAGAACGGGGCGTGGAAAGGAGTCGTTGCGGTGGTACTGGCAGCCGGTGTTGTAGGAAGTACCACGATTTCCGCATTTAATCTGGTAACTCTAAAATCCTACATAGCCGAGCAGAAGAAGGAAGAAAATCCGGAGACAACCGAAGATTATGTAAAAATTGCGGAAAATTATGAAATTAAACCAACAACAAATATTTCGGATGCTTACAAATCCGGAGACACTTCTAAGCTGACGGATAAAGAAAAAGAAACCCTTGATATGGCAAAAAAAGCGATCAAGGATATGAAGATCAAGGACAGCATGTCTGATTTTGAAAAAGAAAAGGCCGTGTATGACTGGATGACCAAAAAACTGCAGCAGGATTCCGGTGCCCTGACCGTTATTCCGAGTACACAGGAAGACTGTGATAATCCATATGGGGTGTTAAAATACCACAATGCCGTATGTGTCGGTTACGCGACGACATTCCGCATGTTCATGCAGATGATGGGAATTGAATGTAAAGTGGAACATAATACAGAAAAATTCCATAGCTGGGATGTGGTAAAAATTGACGGAGACTGGTACATTACCGATATTTATTCCGATGCAGGAAATGGAAATTATGCGAACTTTAATGTGACGGATGCCATGTATGGACAGTCCCAGAGCTGGGATCGCGATTACTTCCCGGCAGCCAGCTCATTAAAGTACAATATGGCATACCAGAACAAGAAAACAGTGGACAGTATATATGATCTGCCGAAAGCCTTGCGTGCTGCCATGGACAAAAAGCTTGGTGGGGTCATGGTTGCGTTTAAAGAGGATATTACAGAGGAAAAAGCGCAGGTGGCAAATGCCATAGCTTCTGCCATTGACAATTTCCTGATGTCCGGAAGCTATAAGGATATGCCATACAGTCTGGGAACTTACAACTGGATTCAGGATCCGGATGGAAAAGGATATTTATTTAATGTTACCATGCCGGGATATAACACGGACAATACAAGTCAGAATATCAGCGAGAAGGAGCAGCAGAAGATAGACAAGGCAGTTCAGAAAGCATTTGAAGGGCTGACTCCGATGAACAACGGTGATATGGGAGTGTCAACAGAAGAACAGATCATCGGTGGCGCAGATATGACGATGAATGAAGCCGCAGCAAACGGCGCAACATTCAGTACCGAGGAAGCAGTGGAGGAAAATTAATCGAATGGAAAAAATAAAAAAAGGCATCTGTCTGGTGTCTGTACTTACATTACTGATTGCGTGTGCCGGGTGCGGTTCTGGGAAAAACGCGCAAAATACGGTCAGTATGTATGACTTGCGTACAGCGATGGAGGCTGCAGATCCGGATCTTCCGGAGATGCTTAATGCAAGCAGTACAGAAAAAGATGCAGAGGACAATTTTTCCCATATTTCTGATATGGAATATAAAAAGGTAGACAGTTATTTTGTAAGTTATTCCTCGGATGGACACAAAGCAGATGAAATTGTTGTAATCGCGGTGAAAGATAAAGCAGATGTGGACGAGGCAAAAGAAAGTCTGACAAAGCATCAGCAGGATCGATATAATCTGCTGCAGTCCTATGAGCCAAAGCAGGTCAGCAGGATTCAGGACGGCTTGATCTTTTCAGAAGGGCAGTATGCGGTGCTTATCATTACCAATCATAATGATGATGTGCGTAAAGCCTTTGAGGATGCTATCAAAAAATAATAACAAAAAGAACGGTTTCTGACGGTAAGTTGGGAACCGTTCTTTTTTATAAATGTATAAAATGGGCGGCACTGGTGTACAATTAATAAAAAATGCAACATTCTTTTATAGAATGTTGCATTTTATGTCACAAAAGCATTTTATTTTTGGCTTGAAAGGAGTAATTTTTATGGGAACAACACAACCGATCCGAAACCGACAGGAACTGCAGAATTTCAGTTCATACTACAAGCAGGTAAAACCGCATTTGCGAAATTATACTTTAGTTGTATTGGGATTAAACACTGCACTGAGAATCAGCGATCTATTAAATCTTCGCTGGAAAAATGTGTATGATTTCAAAAAGAATTGTTTTCGCGATCATCTTCTGGTATGGGAACATAAAACGGGAAAAAGGAATTGTATTGCAATCAATCAGAATGCCAAAAAAGCGCTATATCTGTATTTCGTGGAAAGAACTCCTGCTCCGGAAGAATATGTTTTTTCTAAGCGGACAAATCCATATAAACCGCTCAGCCGCTCTCAGGCTTACCGCATCATAAAAGAAGACGCAGCACACACAACAAGTGACGAATCCATCAGCTGTCATTCTCTCCGGAAAACCTTTGGCTACTATGCGTGGCAGGAAGGCATCCAGCCAGCACTTTTAATGAATGTCTTTAACCATTCTTCGTTTCATATCACGAAACGTTACCTTGGAATTGAACAGGACGAAAAGGATCTTGTTTATCTGAATATTAATCTGTAAAACGTTCGGGGAATGCTTTGTTGCGATACCCTATACAAAGCGTTCTCTTTCATAAAATGTTTGACTTTTATCATAAAATGCGTTATTCTATTTTCAATAAATATCTATATTCCAAATCTGATGCCAGAGCATTGTTGCCAGAAAAGGCAGCACGCAGCAATCATGGGGAGCATTTCGCTCATAAATCACAATTGGAATTAAAATTTCATAAACGTGTCATAGCAGAGCTGTTTCTTATTTTTTCATATTGTAAAAACAGACGTTTATGATATATACTAAAGGAAAGGCAGGATACCACATGGAGAAATCTGACATTCTGACAGCTTCACTGCCAGATGCCAACGATGAAGCAACCGATCACAGCACCATTTTTGATGATGTTTTCCGAACAATTGCTCAGAAAATGCCACAGCTTCTGATTCCTCTGATCAATGAAGTATTCCACACTTCTTACAGTGAAGAAGAACATTTTGAACAGTTGCGGAACGAACATTATGAAAAATTTGGAACTGTGGTCACGGATTCCATTATCCGGATCGGCAACCATATTTATCATCTGGAGTGCCAGTCCTCAAAAGATGAAACGATGGTCATCCGGATGTTTGAGTACGACATTTCGATTGCTCTTGAGCATGCTTCTTTTGCAGAACATGCGATCTGGGAAATTGAATTTCCGCAGTCATGTGTACTTTATATCCGCAATCACCGTTCACTTCCGGATTTTCACGAAGCGATTGTGAAGTTTACGGACGGTCAGAAAATTCGTTACCGCGTTCCGATCATACAGGCAAAGAAATACACAGTCGATCGGATTTTTGAAAAACGGCTGCTGATTTTACTTCCATATCATATCTTACGGTATGAACACTTTTTGAAGCACAACGGAACGGATTTAAAGAAAGTGCAGCATCTGCTCGACGATTTCCGGAAGATCAACCGAAAGCTGGAGGAAACATCTGAGAAGGAACAAAAGTCACATCTTTATATGGATATGATTGTTTTAATTGAGAAAATCGCAGATTATATTATCCCAGAGGATAATGCTATCAGGAAAGGATTGGGTGAGATTATGGGTGGTAAGATTTTGAAATTACGCTCTGAAGAGTTGTTAGAGCAGGGAAGAATTGATGCAATTCAAAATATGATCGATCTTGGTCTGACCAAAGAACAAATTTTAAAGAAATATTCTTTGGAAGAATATGAAAAAGCATTGAATTCTATGTCGGTAAAAGTATGACGTAATCCATCTATAACTATATCTTCTAATATCTATGCTATGAGATGTATTCTAATTATATCTCATAGCATTCATGAAAGAACATTCGTTCAAATTATCATTATAATTACAATTTCATACGTTTGATCATAACTGCTTTTGTTTCTTACACTTTCCATATTGTAAAAACAGATGCTTATGATATATACTAAAGGAAAGGCGGGATACTACATGGGGAACACTGACATTGTGACAGCTCCGCTGTCAGATGCCAACGAGAAAAGCACTACAGAACACAGCACTATTTTTGATGATGTATTCCGGACAATCGCACAGAAA
>ENA-OOUK01000053-OOUK01000053.1-human-gut-metagenome-genome-assembly--contig:-NODE-53-length-23814-cov-2.370926_pt1 | contig 23814 bp, 35 predicted proteins | sample MGYA00241545_ERZ501272 | MGnify/ENA primary metagenome ERZ501272 (study PRJEB25962, sample SAMEA2042280) | human gut metagenome | biome: human gut; feature: human-associated habitat; material: faeces...
AAACAAAGTAATGCAAGATTGTTACGGCTAGAGCGGAAAGAAACCGATAAAAAATATAAAAAATTACGCTTTAGGGGCTGCCAGAACGCTTAAAGTGGGGTATAATATTCACAGGAGGTGAGATATATGCCGATGTCTTTGAAGGCAGCTCGTATCAACAAAAACCTAACGCAACGGGAAGCCGCATTGCTCATAGGTGTCAGTGTTGCTACCCTGGCTAACTATGAAAAGGGCGCGTCTTTTCCAGATGTACCAATTATCAAGAAGATTGAAAAGGTCTATGGATTGCCATATTCCGAAATTAATTTTTTACCCCCAAAAAAAGGAGAAGAGAAGCATGAATAAGATTTTGAACGTCAACAATGTCCATGGATATCTGGACAGAGTAAGGTGGAAACAGGTACAAGCGGCAAAGAAGATTATCGACAAGTCTTGTTTCAGGTGGTACGAAGAGACAGACAAGGCATTGCCATATGCGCTTACAGGCAACAAGTTGGATCGTCGCCTATTCCTTGCAGCCATCAAAGCAAGGCGGGAAGGCCAACGCGCGTACTGGGAAGAGGTGTGGGATGTGATGGAAAATGGAGGGATCTTATGAAAAGCATTATTGCACTGGCGATCATTGCAATGCTGGCTATGGCGGTTTGTCCAGTGGAAACGGCAACCGTCCACGTCGTTCGATACATCCCGGCAGGCGGGACGGTGTGGGGAGCCGTTGAATCGGCAATGGCAGAAACCGGCGACACGCGTCCTTTCGACGAGGTCATGTATGAGACGAAACAGCTTAATCCGGGCCTGAGTGCAGGACTTGTCCAGCCGGGGACGCGGATTATCGTGCCATGTCAGGCAGAAAGGTAAGGAGGTACACAATGACCAACGAAGAACGGTTACGGAGTAGTGGCACAGATGAGATCCATCATCCGGATCATTACACCTGGAAGGGGACTGAGTGCAAGAAAGTGATTGAAATCATGACACAAGGACTTTCCGGAGCGGAAGCCTACTACATGGGGAACATCATCAAGTATCTGTACCGATATCCGAAGAAAGGAGCACTCAAAAGTGACCTGATGAAAGCAGAGGAATACACGAAGTCCCTTCGTGAGCTGTTTACGAGGTGAAGCACGATGACTAAACCAATACCAAAACCATTTAAACTGTGCTACGTCCGGAACCGCATTCTCTACTTTACGGATAATTTCGAAAAACAGTGGGGCGACGACTGGGACGATGCGCCGTATGAACACAACGCCGGCGAGCCTTATGAGTGGGAGGACGATTGGACGCCTGCGCAAAACAGGAAACATGGCCATGCACACATCCGCTATATCGCTTATGTGAACGGCTATGGCATTTGCGAACCGAAACGTAACAGGCCATATTCCGTCGAAGCTATCAACAAGAGCGCCGCTGCATGGCTGTACCATGGAACTGCTGGCGGGCTATATGCAGGCGCAACGCTGGAAGAAGCCGGGAAATGGCTGACCGTGGCAGGAGCACTGTGGGGAGAATTGACTATTGCGGGGGTTCCGGAATATTAACCGCATTGATGAGTGTGAGAAGTGGTTAAAGGAGAAACACGGTGGAGTGGTTAAAACAACCACATACTGCGAAGTAGTTGCGAGGTGGTTGCGAGGTGGTAGAATGAGAAACATTGACGAAACCATTTTGATGAATAAAAGTCTGCCGAAATCGTGGACTTGCCCTCGTTGTGGAAAACGCAACCTAATGGGAAAGTACAAGGAAAAAGAATTTATAGAACTTTTCAAGACCATGCAACATTGTGAGAAGTGCGGATATGTGCATATTTGGTTTCTGAAGCTGACGGAAGATTTTAAGAAAAATGTTGTGGATTACTTAAAAAATATGGGAGAGGTGGACGGACACGATGAGAACATATAACGTGTATGTGGATTTTATCAGTGAGGAGGGTGCAGTATTGTATAGCCGCACATATCCTATTATTGCGGAAAGTGCTTTGATGGCAGAAACATGGGTGGCAAATATCCTTGCGGTATTGGAATGTCAGAACTTCAGGTTCAGGGAAACGTTAGCGAGGTTTGATGATTTATGGAAATTGTAATATATGGCGAACCTGTCCCCCAAGGCAGACCGAAGTTTGCATCCTTCGGTGGGCATGTTCATGCATACGATCCGGCAAAAAGCAAAAACTACAAACAACTTGTCAGATTTTGGGTGACGCAATACCTGAAAAAATTAGAAGGTTTTACGCCTTACGAAAATGCCCTGTGCGTTGATTTAACCTTTTACTTGGATATTCCTACCAGTTGGCCAAAACAAAAGCGTATACAGGCATCACAGGGCGTAATTCGACCCACAAGCAAAAGGCTTGGCGATCTTGACAATATAGTCAAGAGTGTGACAGATGCCTGTACAGGTCTTTTGTGGGTAGACGATTCAATCATCACGGATTTGTCAGCAAGGAAACGATATACCGCAGACCTTGCAAGGGTGGTTTTGAAAGTGACCGAATACGGATGCGAAAAATCAAATGAATATGGCCATTGAAGAATGTGCCGAACTTCTGGATGTCATGGTGGTCTGTCAGCAGATGTTCCTTGCAATGCGGATGGACACGGACGAAATCAACAACCGGGCAAAGGCGAAGCTGGAGAGGGCATTGGCATGAAGCAAACGAAAAAAGTGAAGCATTATCTGAATGGTGCATGGTACTATCAGAAGAAAGCAGACTTTCTTGAAGAAAAAATCCAAATACTACAATCCAAGGCTGAAAAGATGACCGCATCCTTCCAAGATGTGCCAGTGTTCGGTGGATCTCAAGACCACAGACAACAATTGATTGCTGAAATGGTGGATGCCGAACGAGAACAATCCAAAATGAAACAGCAATGCCGGAACAAAAAGCAGGAAATAGAATACCTTATCGGCATGGTGGAGAATTACCAAGAAGCACTGGTGCTTGAAATGAGGTATTTGTATTACGAAAACTGGCAGACAATCGCACTCAAACTGAACTATGATGTCAGGAGCATTTACAGAATACACGGAAAAGCATTACTGTCTTTGATCGCCATACATAAACGAATCATTGAAGCATCCGGGAAAAGATTGTTCTGATATCGAAAAAGAAGATTCGTGAAAGTTGTCACTAAATGTCAGTATGATGTGTGATATAATGGTATTGTGGAATGGTGCGGAAAACAAAACCGCACCTTTTTTGTTGCTCGAATGGGAAACATCCTCACACTACATTGCCATTCTCGGTGTTAGTCTTCATGAACGCAGCAGATTCCACAGTGTGTCCTCCTATTTGGTGGTGTCCTAACGGATGCCACCATTTTAGGGGGTATTTAATTTGATTGCTTGGGAGGGCATACAAAATGAACATCATTGAAAACGGGTCAAGGATTTAAAACCCTACGAAAAGAACCCACGCAAAAACGATGATGCTGTGCAGTATGTTGCCAACAGCATCAAGGAATTTGGTTTTCGTGTCCCGATCGTGATTGACAGTGACAACACGATTGTCTGCGGGCACACAAGATGGAAAGCATCCAAACTGCTGAACATGGAAACAGTGCCATGTGTTGTGGCTGATGACCTGACGGAAGAACAGATCAAGGCGTTCCGTATTGCAGACAATAAGGTCAGCGAAATGGCAGGATGGGATTTCCCGATGTTGGATGCAGAACTTGCTGAAATCGAAATGCTTGACAACGAAATCACACCTGCGGAAATTGTTGAATATGTAAAACAAAACAAACTTGCAAATGTATGCACCCAAGTACAACTGCATAAAATCGTTTATAAGCCCGATGAAAGGGGTGTTTGATATGATTAATAGAACCAAACTTGAAACGGCTTGCAAACTGATTTTAGAGGGCGTAGGGGCTGACTTAAATCGGGAAGGTTTAATCGAAACCCCGAAACGCTTTGCAAAGTTCATGGAAGAACGGCTGTGCAACGAAACAGTCACAAATGAACAGATTGCACAAAAGTATAATAAAACTTTTTCCTACGATGGGCATGACATTGTGGTTTTAAAGGACATAGATGTTTTTTCATTCTGCGAACACCACATTGCCCTGATGTACAACATGAAGGTTGCGGTCGGATATATCCCTCACGGAAAAGTGATCGGAATTTCAAAAATCGCCCGCATTGCGGATGAAGTAACCAAACGACTGCAGTTGCAGGAAAAAATCGGGAACGACATATATGAATGCCTAAAGATGATCCTGAACACAGACGACATTATTATTTATATCACAGGGGAACACTCCTGCATGACTGCAAGGGGAATAAAAAAAACAGGCGTAAAAACCGAAACCATGTCAGCACACGGGGTTTTTGAACAAACCAATAAAAAGCAGGAATTCCTTGCGATGATTTAAAGGTGAGAAATGGCGACAGAAAAACAGCTGGCGAATCTAAAAAAGGGAATACCGATAAACAAACGAGGCAAGGATGCACCGACGATACTTGGTCGCAAGGGTGGCATTGCATCGGGACGGTCAAGGCGTACCAAGAAAACGATGAAGGAATGTGCCATGTTGTTCGGAAGTTTGGGCGTAGATGAAAAGACCGCACAGTCACTGAAGAAGCAGGGCGTGGGCGGGGATGACCTGACACACAACATGGCTGTGATTTATGGGCTATTTGCATCGGCAATGCGGGGGAACAGCAATGCGGGCAGGGTAATTTTGGAACTGGTCGGTGAAGTAAAGCAAGCACAGACGAATGTGAATATCACCACGAATATGAACCCATATGCCAACTTGACCGAGGACGAATTGCGAAAATTGGCAGATATGAAGTGATTTTTGACTTTCGTTTGATGGCTTTATGCAAATGAAATGCAATTTCTTCCAAAAAACCGAGGAAAACACTTTTTGATTGTGTATATTATGCAAAATGGACAGAAAACTAATTTCAATCGGTGCAAGGTGTGAATTGGCAAGACGGCATTTCTATGATTACTGTCTGTTGAAAGCACCGGACTTTTACAAACACGAATATCTGAAAAAATTGTGTGATACCTTGCAGGAATTCATTGAGGGTAGTGATGATGTATTAATCGTGAACTTGCCCCCCCGTTTTGGGAAAAGTCGCACGATGGGGAATCTTGTTGAATGGATTTTCGGAAAAGACCAATCCAAAAAGGTTATGACGGGAAGTTATAACGAAACATTATCAACCGCATTCAGTAAGGGTGTCAGGAACACCATTCAGATGGTAAAGGCTGACCCATATATCCCGGTGTATTCAGATGTGTTTCCGGGGGTTCATATTGCACAAGGTGACGGAGCAATGAACCTGTGGTCGCTCGCAGGTGGTCATCAGAATTACCTTGCCACATCTCCGTCAGGAACAAGCACTGGTTTTGGTTGCCAAATCTTGCAGGTGGATGATATTATCAAGAATGCACTGGAAGCGTACAATTCCACAATCAAGCAAGGGCATTGGGATTGGTTCACATCAACCATGTTGTCGAGGTTGGAGGAACACGGCAAGATTATCATCGTTGGCACAAGATGGGCAACTGATGACCTGACAGGACGAGCATTGAAGCATTTCGGTGAACTGGGTTTGAAGATTCGTCATGTGGTGATGAAAGCAAAGAACGATGACGGCACAATGCTTTGCGATGAAATCCTATCTGCAAAGAGTTATGAAATCAAACGAGCAACCATGCCGAAGGACATCTTCTTGGCTAACTATCAGCAAGAACCAGTGGACATCCGGGGCAGGTTGTACACATCTTTCAAGACCTATGACGGAGAGTTGCCGAGGTTCAAACAAATCAGATCATACACAGATACGGCTGACACTGGTTCAGACTATCTCTGTTCTTTTGTATATGGGGTAACATTCCAAAACGAAGCATACATTCTTGATACGTATTTCACGCAGGAAGCAATGGAAATCACCGAGCCGGCAACCGCAGAGATGCTATACAGAAACAAGGTCAATGTGGCACGGATTGAAAGTAACAATGGCGGCAGGGGATTTGCACGGAATGTTGACAGGTTGTTAAAAGCGAAACCAAATAACAAGGTTGTGGTGCAGTGGTTCACGCAGACCAAGAACAAGATTGCAAGGATATTAAGCAACAGTACATGGTGCATGGAACACATCTATTTTCCTACCGGATGGGAAAACCGATGGAGTGAATTGGCAGAATCCTTGCTGACATACCAAAGGACAGGCAAGAACGCACATGACGATTCGAGCGACTGCCTTACCGGGGTTTGTGAAGACATCACAGAAGGTTTTAGTGATTGGAGCGGGTACAGATGATACCAAGCAGAAGAAAAGAACGGATGCGGCAGGACGGATACCTGAATGCCATGTTCGGACAGGGGTACAGATTCACAGACCCTTTTTCGCATTATAGACAGGGCATTGACTTTGTATCAGACCAGCAATGCACACATCTATATACATACAACGGAATAGCGAAAGCGATCATTGATATTCCTGCCGATGAAGCAATGCGAAACGGGTTTGAGGTCGAAACCGAAGGCGAGGATGATGCCCTGAACAAACAGGTGCAATCCTTGTGTGAAGATTTGGATGTTCAGTATAAATTCAGTGAAGCATTAGCCTGGGCGGACTTATATGGCGGAAGCATCATCGTGGTCATGGCAGATGACGGGCGGATGATAGACGAACCGCTGAATTATGATTCGCTGCGGAGAATCGAAAAGCTGAAAGTGTTTGACAAAACGAACATTGTCGGTGCGAAACAATACCAGGATGCATCCGCTCCGCAATACATGGATGTGGAGCAATACTACATCAACACATTCGGGAGCAATCCCATGTGGGTGCATGAATCAAGGGTGTTGCGGTTCGATGGTGGCAGATTACCACTCTATCAGCGCAATCGGCGTCTTGGTTGGGGTGCAAAGCGGTTCGAAAGCATAAAGGAAGAGATCGAACGCTATTGCAACGGGCATGAATATGCATTGCAGGCACTGACACGACTTTCGCAGGATGTTTTGAAGTTGGATGGATTGACTAACATACTTGCCACCGAAGGCGGTGATGTGGCGGTACAGAAGCGGATGCAGATGGTGGACATGGTGCGGAGCATGATGAATTCCATTGCCATTGATGGTGCTGACGAATATGACCGCAAAGGTTTGTCATTGTCCGGCATCAAAGAACTGTTGGAACAGTTTGAAATAGCTATTTGTGCATGTACAGGGATTCCTGCCACCAAGTTGTTCGGTCGTTCTCCTGCCGGGTTAAATTCCACAGGCAAGGCAGATTTAGAGAACTACTACAACATGGTGGAGAACCTACAGAAGAACAAAGTCAAATCAAACCTTGTGCGGTTGGTTGAAATGTTGGGCACTTGCCGGGAATACAATCTGAAACTACCTGACACATGGCACATTGATTTTGAGCCATTGTGGAGTATGTCCAAAGCGGAAAAGGCGGATGTGGAAAAGACCAAAGCGGACGCACAACGGCAGAAAGCGGATGCAATCACTTCCCTGATTAACGCACAGGTATTGGATGCCACGGAAGCAAGGGCAACCCTTGCCGAGGAAAAGGACTACATCATGGACAGGTCACTGGATTCTATTCTGCAAAGAAGTGGTAACGAATGAGGAAGATTGTTGCCAAAAAGAAATATAAATATCCGATGGCACTGGAACGGGAATACGCAAAACAGCTTGCAGGACTTGCTGCAGGGATGTTAGGCGCCATCAAAAAGGATGTCCCCCGGATGGTGCAGATGGTGAAACGCAACCAAATCAAGATGGATGCCGATGACCCAAATGATGACCTTGATGAACTGATGGAATACTTTGCATCGGTTCTTCTGTTGCGGGAAAAGGCTGAACCTTTTGTGAATCGGATGTGGGACAAAGTCAACCACTATACTGACAGGGAAATCCGTGAAATCTTTGTTGCCTTGTTCGGCACATCGGTTTCCATGCGTGGGTTGCGTTCCGAATGGACACAGCAACAAATCGTCCGTGAGATATCAGAAGAAGCTGACAAACGGAATATTGAACTGACCAAGGAAGAAATGGTTGCCATTGGTTCAGGTATCCTGCTTTCTGAAATGCTTTCTGCCAGCGAGGAAAAACGCAAGGCAATCGAAAGCATCTTGAAGAATCGTCCTGCCGGGGCTGACATTATCGCATCAAGTGAAGCACAGATGGCACTGACCGCACAGGCGAAACTGAAGCAGATGGAAGAAATATGGGTAAGGGAAAACCTTGACCTGATTGGAAGTTTGGAAGCCGAAACCTTGAGGAAACTGCGTGATGAATTGACGAGGTTGATCGCTGATGGTGTACCTGAAGATGAAATCAAAGAACGCTTGATTGCCTATCTTGAAAAGCAATTGGAAGTGGAAACCAATCGTGCGGTTCTGATTGGGTCTGACCAAGTGGGAAAACTGAATGGTCGGTTGATGGAATATTGGCAGAGGTCGGCAGGAATCACCGAATACAGATGGCAGACCATGATGGATGACAGGGTGCGACCCCTTCATGCAGACAGACAAGGTTTAATCTTTCGGTGGGACAAACCACCGAGTGATGGTCACCCGGGGATGGCAATCAGGTGTCGGTGTGTGGCTGACCCAGTAATCGACATTGACGACTATGGGGTCGAACCAAGAGCAAAAACTTACATATATGTTGACTAACCACCGAAAGGTGGTTTTTTCATGTTTTCATTCTCTCACAAGAAAGGGGGTGAAAAGTGTGCAAAGATATGACAATTACGCAATACAAGCAATAAAGACAGATGAAGGGTTTGTCCGGGATGCACCGATTATTGGTCGCACAGGAATCTTGGAATACAGGAATGTGGATGGAAGTATAAGGCGAGAATATCGCCCGCCCGAGGAAGCATTCAAGGCAGATTCCCTTGCAAGCATCAGGGGAAAACCGATTACACAAGGTCATCATGGACTTGTGACAAACGCCACATACAACCAGTCCAAACCTATAGGCACTGTGCTGTCGGAAGGACGGCAGGACGGAAACAATATCCGTGCTGATGTGGTGATTTATTCGCTTGATACCGATGACAGGGAATTAAGTTGTGGGTATCAGACGGAATTGGAGGAAACACCGGGTGTGACCGAAGATGGTCAACACTACGATGCGATTCAGAGGAACATCAGGTACAACCATCTCGCCATCGTTCCTCGAGGAAGGGCAGGAAATGCCCGTCTTAATATGGATGGCGAACAAATTTTAGACATGGAGGTAAAAAGTATGTCGAAAATCAAATTGGACAACGGCATCGAATATGATGTTCCTGCTGAAGTCGAAGTTGCCATGAAGGCAATGACCGAAAAGGCAGACGAACAGAAGAAAGAATTCGATGCACTGTCTGCCAAATTCGATTCTGCAACGGCAGAAATCGAAAAACTGAAACAGGATGCGGCAAAAGCCGAAGCTGACTTCAAAGCGAAGTTTGATGATGCGGTAAAGACCACCATCGAACTGCGTACCATTGCTTCTAAACATGGCATTGAAAAAGCCGATGAAATGAGCAATGACGAAATCAAGAAAGCGGTTGTTGCGAAAGTGCATCCCAAACTGAACCTTGACGGCAAGAGTGCTGAATACATTGAAGTAGCATTCGACCTTGCCAAGGACACCGAGGTTCAGCATGAAGATGCTATGGCTGAACAGCGGAAAGCACTGAATGGGGAAGTGCATCAGGACACGGAACTGTCCCTTGATGATGTAAAAGCGAAATTCGCAGAAAGCGAAGCGAAACTGTACAAGGAGGCTAAGTAATTATGGCATTTAATTGGTATTCCTATGGTCAGCCGATTGGCGTGGCTGGCATGAAGGCAGATTCTACTGTTGATGTAATTGATTCTTTTGCGGCTGAAGGTGCAATCAAAGCAGGTGCAGTTGTTGAACGTGGCACTGACCCGGCCAAACAGGTCAAAGCATCCGTTACTGCGGCAAATGTAATCGGTGTTGCAATTTTTGAGAACAAAGTTGAAGAAACCCCGTTATATCCTGACAAGTATGCAGTACCCGTCATGACTTTTGGTGATGTGTATGTAGAAGTTGCTGACGCAGTAACCGCTGGCACCGCGGTAAAACTGTCCACCGCAGGCGCAATCGGTGCAACCGGAACTGCAATTGCTGGTATGACCTTCATGACCAGTGCAGAAGCTGGCGGTCTTGCCGTGGTTCGTATCCGTAAATAAGGAGGTAATATAGATGGCTCGTAAAGTTTTCAAAGCTGATATGGACGAAGCAAAATATATTGAAAATTCCAGTGCAGGAAAATTCAAGCAGGACGATGCCCTGTTCATCGCACAGGAACTGAACTACATCCGTGCCCGGGCATTGGAAGTTGAACATTCCCCGTTGAATTCCTTCCGTGTATTTCCGCAGGAAACCGATGTTCCGGCTGGTGCAGAAACTGCCCTGACCATCGTGTATGATTCCGTTGGTATGGCGAAAATCGTTGCCGACTATGGTGACGACCTGCCCCGTGCAGAAGCCGTTGCAACCACGATTCCGAGCAAAGTCTACACTGTTGCAGATTCCTATGGTTACAACTATGTTGAACTGGAACACGCCCGTATGGCAAATGTTAACTTGGAAGCACGGAAAGCACTGGCGGCACGTAGAGGTGTTGACCTGAAACTGAACAACATCGCATGGTTCGGTGATACGGCACATGGCATCACTGGTTTCATCAACAATCCTAACATTGCGAATGTGACCCTTCCTGTCGATGGCACTGGTTCTTCCGCACTATTTGCCAACAAAACCCCGGCACAGATCATCCGTGATATGAACGCAATTATTAATGAAATCAGCGACAACACCAATGGTGTGGAAATGCCGGACACTGTGCTGATGTCCCCGGCTGTGTATGACCTGCTGGAAAGCACTCCCAAATCTGAATATAGTGACCGCACCATCCTTGAATTCCTGCGTGGGGCACATCCCGAAGTCACCCGTTGGATGAAGATTGGCGAACTGAAGGGTGCTGGCACTGGCGGCACTGACATGGTCATTGCTGGCGTATTCCGTCCTGAATACATCCGTCAGGAAAACCCGGTTCGGTTCGATCAGTTGCCCGTACAGTACCGCAATCTTGAATACGTTGTTCCGTGCGTATCCCGTACCTTGGGCGTAACCATCAACGTACCTGTTTGCTTCGCATCCGCATACGGCATGTAAGACATAGGAGGACACACAATGAAAGTTATCAATACCAAGGCAAGGGTGATTTCCGCAGGAAAGGTTCGTTTCATTCCTGCAACCCCCGTGGAATGCGACATTGAGAAGATTGCAAAACTGTATCCTGCCATTCAGGATTCCATTGATAGTGGTGAATTAAAAATCATCACGGAAACGGAAGCAAAAAAAGCTGAAGAAGATTTGGAAGTCAAAACTGTGGCAATGCTGAAAAAGATTGCCACCAAAAATGGCATCGATACCAAAGGCATGAAGAAAGCGGAAATCATCCAAGCATTAAAAGAGGTTTAATCATGGACGAAGTACTGAAAGTTTTTCGTGTGATCGCACCTGAATTTTCTGAAATGACCGATGAAGAAGTGACGGAAATGCTTGAGTTGTTTTCCCCGATGGTCAGCAAAAAGACCTTCGGCACAAAGTACAACCTTGCAATGGCATACTTCGCTGCACACATCCTTTCTTTAAACAATGTTTACACTTCCGTGACAGGGGCATCTTCCGATGCTTCTGTTGCCGGGGTGAAACGGGAAAAGGAAGGCGACCTGGAAAGGGAATATGCAATTCCCGATGCATCCGATTATATGTCGCTGCTGTATAAAACCTATTACGGCAGGATGTATTTGCAGATTATGAAATTGTGCGCCATCGGCATCAAAACGAGGTTCGGTTGATGGTCATTGATAAGGATTTGGGGTGGAAACGCATCGTCAGCAAGATGCGGTTCATCAATGGGAAGGAAATCCGTGCCGGGGTGTTGCCTTCTGCCGGGAATGGAAAGAAGGGTGTACCCATTGCGGAATATGCAACGTACAACGAGTATGGCACGGAAAAGATTCCTTCCCGCCCTTTCATGGCAACGAGTGCTGACGAAAACAAGGGATGGAATACCCCTGTTAAACGTGCCATTGGTTGCATCATTGATGGTGCGGAAGTCATATCTGAATTGAACACTGTCGGCAAAAAGATGAAGGATGACATCAAGAAGAATGTCGGTACACATCGATTCAAACCTTTAAAGCCAGCCACAGTGAAAAAGAAGGGGCATGACATCCAATTGATTGATTCAGGTGCTTTATACGATGCGATTGATTTTGAGGTGAAATGATGTTTTTCAATACGAGTGTGGAAATCCTGCGTACTTCCACAGGTCAGTATGACGATGATGGGGTATGGCAGGAAGGCACACAATCAAGTTTGAGTGTGATTGCGAATGTGCAACCGCTAAACACAAGGGAAATTGAACAGTACACGCAGATTTTGACGGGTGGAAACCGCACCATTTCATTGGTGAAGGTGTACACGAATGCCATCTTACTGACCGATGTTCAGATGACAGGGCAAAAGGCTGACATCCTTGTGTGGAGGGGAAAACATTACAAAATCGCAATGGTAGAGGAATGGCAATCCAACATCATTTCGCATTTCCGTTACATTGGGGTGGAGGTGAACCAAGATGAATTCAACAGTTAGGAAATTCGTCCATGACCTGATTGCTGAAGGATTGGATTTACCGAGATCCAAGGTGATTTGGTACTATCCCAACGCACCAAGACCGCAGAAACCATACGCAACATTGCAATGTTTTGCCGAGGTTGGCGAATCACAGGAAGATATCGTCAAGACCAACACAACTGGCATTTATAACTTCGTTGTTCCCGTCACTGCAACATTGAGGGTGCAGTTATACGGCACACAGGGAACGGATGTATGTGAACAGTTGAATGTGCTTGCAAGGCGCATGGAAACCGACACATATTCTGACAAATGCTTCGCAAACAATGTTGCGTTCTATGATGCGGAATCAGTGCAGGACTTAACAGAAGTTTTGGAACAATCGGTGGATGTGAGAGCATCCATCGATTTTCATATTAGAACGAATAGTGAAATACTTGACGATTTGAGTGTCATCGAACAGGTGGAAGTTGATGAAAGCATCGAAATTGATGAAACAGACATCCTGCATCGACAGTACACTATTTCAATCGAAACGAATGGAGGTAATTAAACATGGCAAATATTGACCGAATTGTTTCGGTGCAGATTGCCCTGAACACCGCAGGAATCTCCAAGGAAGGGTTTTCCACCTTGCTGATTGTGGGCGAAAGCACCAATGCACTTGCAAGGGTGTCTTCTTATACCTCAAGTGTTCAGATGACGGATGACGGATACAGCGAAACCGATCCGCTGTACCTGATGGCTGTGGATTTCTTCTCGCAGATTCCGCATCCCAATGTGTTGAAGGTCGGCAGACGGCAGGTTGACACCGTTCAGGTCGCCACGAAAAATGTGCTTGCTGAAGGTGGTACATATACCCTGTCGGTGACGAGTGCCGATGCAACCAACATTTACACATACACTGTACAGAAGGGTGATGGTTCTGCAGAAATCCTTGGTGGTTTGGCAACCGCAATGGCATCTGACCCGGTGGTCACCGCAGTATATGGAAACTCTGCACTGACACTGACGAACCGCACCACAGGAACGGCATTCGTGGTGAAAGCAGACAAGAATCTGACCATCACCAATGGTGCTTCTTCTGAAACCATCGCAGAAACCATGACAGCTTGCACCGCATATGATTCTGACTTTTATGGAATCGCACTCGCAAGCCGGACGGATGCGGACATTCTCGCAATGGCAAACTGGGCAGAAGCAAACAACAAACTGTTTGGCACTTGCGTGAGCGGTTCTAATGTTTTGGATGGAAGTGATAACACCGACATTGCATCCCAGTTGATGCTGAACAACTATTATCGCACATTCTGCTTCTATCACGAAGACACCGCAGATTTCCCCGAAGTTGCAGTGATGAGCCGTTGCTTCACGGCTGTTGCGGGTTCGGAAACTTGGGCGAACAAACGTCTTGCAGGCGTAAAAGTTGACCCGCTGACCGAAACCCAGTTCATCGTATTACGCAACAAGAATGTAAATACTTTTGAAAAATTCCGCAACCTGTCCCTGACACAGACTGGAAAAGTCAGTGCGGGCGAATGGATTGATGTGATCCGTTTCCGAGACTGGCTTGCCGAGGAAATCAAAGTCAATGTTTTGAATGTACTGGTCAACAATGAAAAAGTTCCGTACACCGATGCAGGAATTGCCATTATCGAAGGCGCAATCCGTCAGAGTCTGCGTCAGGGGCAGGTCAATGGTGGCATTGCCCCTGTGGAATATGACGAGGAAGGTAACAAAAACCTTGGCTATACTGTCACTGTTCCGCTGGCGGCAAATATCAGTGCCAATCAGAAGGCAAGCCGTATCCTGACAGATGTGAAATTCACCGCACGGCTGGCTGGCGCAATCCATGTGGTTGAAATCAAAGGTTCGCTGACTTACGAAAATCTGCTTGTAGGAGGTAACTAACAATGAAAACGTATGATCCCAAAAAAGTTATCGTTATCTTCGGTGCAAGACAGTTAAAAGGCATGAGTGAAGATAGCATCGTCAGCATTGCACCGCAGGGTGATGGTTTACAGACCTATGTGGGCGCAGATGGTGAAGTGGCCCGTTCTCTTGACCCGGATGCTACTTTTGAAGTCACTGTGTCTTTAAGCACAGCAAGTACTTCCAACGAATACCTGTCCAATATGTACAATTACGATAGGGAAACAGGCAATGGTGTTGCACCCCTGATGATTAAAGATTTGGCAGGAAGCACCCTATTCAGCGCACCGGAAGCATGGATTGCGAACTTCCCAGAATCTTCCAAGGGCATTGCGATTGATACGCAGGAATGGGTATTCCACACGGGACAGGTTGAGGATGCCGTCATCGGTGGGTTGAATTAATTGATGGAGGACACACATGGATAGATTTGACCGGAAATCATTCACACTGGGCGAGGACACGTTCTTCGTCCAGTTGATTCCCCCGAAGGAATCGATGAAAGCATGGACGGAATTGCAGAAGATTCTGATGCCAGCGATCAGTGGCGCAATGGAAGGCGCGAAATTGGAGTTTTCCACCGAGCAGGAAAAATGGTTCAACACTGTGGCATCGGCACTGCAAACACTTCCTTACACGTTGGATGAAAGCAAGATGGAAGTGTTATACAGATACCTTCTGAATCCTGAATATGTTGCCGTGCAGAGAAAAGAGGATAAGACACCGATTCGCCTGACGGAAGATGTCATTGACGAAATCTTCACAGGGCGCATCTTTGACTTGTTCTATGTGATGGCAAAAGTTATTCAAATCAACTACATGGATTTCTCCAAGCTCTCCAGCGTTCCGATTGGATTCCGGCAAAGCGCAGAGCAAATCCGGGAAAAAGTTACGGAAAGTTTGGAGAGCATTTCAAGAATGTAGCTTTTATTTATCGCGCGGTGAAATCCGGCATGGTTTCTATGGGGGAAGTCAATCGTGGCGATGTCACATTGGCTGACCTTGTGGAAATCAACCATTACATTGATGCACTGGACGATATCAATTATTTTTCAGCAGAAGAAAGCAAGATAAAAAACAGGTGGCATAGATGAATGTTCGTGAACTTGTAAATGTCATCAAATTTAAAACCGATACCGCAACCATGAAGGCGGCAGAATCTGCGGTAAATCGAATCAAGACCTCTATGTCCAAGATTCCGCCAATGAAACTGAACACAGGGAAGGTCACAAATCAGTTAAATTCAATCGGCAACAAGATGAAGCAGATTTCGACACCGAGAACCATCAAAATCGGTTCAGATACATCTGCCATTCAGAGAACGATTGACAAACTGAATGAACTTGACCGAACCAATCAGCGCGTGGTCAGAGGTCATTATAAAGCCAAGACGCAAGGTATTCAGCAACAACCATCTTCAGGCGGTGGCGGTATGTCTGCGATTGCTGGTGGTTTGAAGGGTGCGTTCGTTGCCTTGGGCGGCATGGCGTTGGTCAGTGAAATCAAGGAAACCGCTGACGCAATGATGTCCCTGTCAAGCCGTATTCGTTTGGTTACTCAAAACGATGCGGAGCGGTTGAGTGTTGAATCAAGGCTTTATGCGATGTCCATGAAAAACAGGGCATCACTGGAAGATATCGGTGACCTTTATTACAAGACCGCATTGTCTGCACAGAGGTTCGGTGCGACACAGGAAGATGTCCTGCGGCTGACCGATATTGTTTCCAAATCCCTGATTATCGGTGGTGCTGATACGGCACAACAAAAAGCAACCATTTTGCAGTTGTCACAGGCGTTAGGTTCAGGTGTCCTGCAAGGTGACGAACTGCGTTCCTTGCGTGAAAATGCACCGATTCTGATGGATCAGATTTCCAAATTCTTCGGTGTTTCTATGGCTGGTCTGAAAGAAATGGGTGCAAAGGGCGAACTGACTACAGAGAAACTGATGCAAGCTATTTTGGCAAGCGGACAGACCATTGATTCGCAGATGGGTAAAATCACACCCACCATTGGACAGGCAATCACTGTACTTGGCAACAAATGGAGCAAATTCATCCTTGATGTGCAGAATTCCACAGGATTCTTTGGACAGGTCGCACAGTTGATTTTGGATGCAGTTGACCTTGTGGGAAAGGCGATTGACTGGGTCGTCAAGGAATTTGGCACAGCGACACCTGAAATGATGGGAATGATTGAAGACTTCAAGAACCTTTGGAAGTCAATGCAACCATTGATCGAAGCACTGGGCACGATATTTATGAATGTTGTTGTCCCTGCACTGATCCTGTTCGGGCGTGTGGCGGCATCCGTGCTTGGCATGGTGGCAACACTACTGCAACCGATTGCCGATTTGCTCGGAAAGATTGCAGGATTGATTGCAACTGCGAGTGGTGGCATGAGTGGGTTGATAGCAAAAGCTGAAAGTGGTGCAATTGAACGATACAACAACATCAAGATGTCGCAGAATAATACGTTCAATCTTGCCAATGACACGCAATTGCAACCTGCTATGGCATCTACAAGCGAATTTTTCCCGGACGATTAGGAGGTCACAATGCTAACATATTCGACAATAGTTCCTGCAACGATTGGTGACCTTCAGTGTGATTGCATCGTTGACCATGTCACCGCATTCAATTCCAGTGTGACGGAACATCCCATTGAAGGTGGGTTCGTGATTGCAGACCATGTGGCAAGACAGGCAATGCGGTTGTCACTTACGGCAATCATCACACCGACCCCTGTGAGTTATTTCCGCATCATGGGTGGTTCGAATCCTGACCGATTGGGTGAGGCTGCATCCTATCTTGAGCAAGTACACCTTGCAGGTGATCCCATTACAATAGTTCTCCCGGACGGCATATACGATTCAATGGTCATGACTTCCTGCCCGTTACCAAGGAATGTCCAGGACGGGTTCTGTTATCGGCTTGCATTGGAATTCACCCATGTGACGATTGTCAGCCAAAAGACAGAGGAAATTCCGGAACAGAACGCAAGTGGGGATGCCGTGGGCAAGGCGGGTGCAACGGGCACGGATGCAGGTGCATCAAGCCAAGTCAATATCGGCACGGGTTTGACAGTAAGGGATAACAAAAAATACCTTGCATTAAACACGAATCAAATTGATTTAAGAAACTTTGGTCAAATCCAAACGGGCATTGAACTGACCGCATCAAGGTGTGCGTATTCTGTGTATCGTTCGTTAGGGGGCATTATATGATTTCTTTAAGTATGTACGATGCCAATGATTTTATTGTGTCCGCAATGCTTGACGGAGAACCCTACAAGTTGCATTATTCCTGGAATGACCATGTGCCACAGTGGACAGTGGACGTTCTGACGAATGACAACACAGAGATTGTAAGAGGTATTCCTGTTGTACCGAACATGCCACTTCTTTCGTTTTACAGACGGCAAAGCAACCTTCCCCAAGGGGAATTGCTTGCGGTGGTTGTGAATCACGAGGAGGAAGGAAATCAGGCGGTTGGACGGCAGGATTTTTTGAATGGTAAATTCACCATGTGTTATGTGCCAAAGGACGAAGTGAATGCAATACTGGAAGCAAGTATATAGGATTGTTTTTCCAAAATTAAATATCACTTTTGAAAATAACCTGCACATCGGTTTTCAAATTGACAAGGACACCACAAAAGAAAGTAATAAGGGGAAGTTGGAAATTTACAACCTTTCTGATGCTACACGCAAGAAGATTGAAGTGCCTGACACGGAAGTCGAGATTTATGCAGGATACAAAAAAGCAGGTGGGGCAATCCTTGCATTCAAGGGTTCTGTGACCTATGGATTCACGAGGGATGTCGGAACGGATTGCATCACCACGCTTGACCTTGCTGACGGCACAAAGGCAATGCGTGATTCTTACTGTTCCTTGTCCTATGCACCCGGAACATCAGCGAAGACTATCATTCAACGATGTGCCAACGAAATGGGTGTCCCTGTGGTGTATGGTGAAGATGTGGGAGAGTTGGAAAGCTATCAGAATGGGTATAGCTACATAGGACAGGCCGACGGAGCATTGACCGAGATATGCAATGCACTGGGTTTGTCATGGAGCATTCAAAACAACATTCTGAACATCATTCTTGCCGGGGGAACAAGCACAAACAGGGGTCTTGTGTTCTCCCCTCAAAGTGGTTTGGTGGGTGTACCTGAACGCATTGTGCAAGCAGAGTATAAGCCGAACAAATCAAACCCCAAGAAAACGCAAAAACAAAAAACCAAAAAAGAAAAACCACGGAAGAAAGCAGGATGGAAGATTCAAACCCTTCTTGCGCCTTCTGTGAACCCCGGTGATATGGTCAAGGTCGAATCCAAATGGATAACAGGATGGTTCAGAGTGGAAAAGGTTAGCCATCGTGGTGACTATAACGGAACTAATTGGGGAAGTGCAATGGAGTTAATCGAGGTGCAAAATGCAAAGCAGGATGCAAACAAGCAATGAAGTCAAGGATGTCATCAAGGATTGGATTAAAAAAGGGAATGAAGATGTCCATGTTTCAATGATTGGGAAAATTGAATCGTATGACCCCGGCACAAACCGAGCCAGCATCACCCCTGTGGGAAGTTTTACCGCACCTGATTGGCAGGAAATCCCGTACCCTACCATCCACAATGTGCCGTTGCAATACCCTTGTGGCAATGGCGGCAAGTCAGGATGCACCTTCCCTGTGAAAAGCGGTGACACATGCATCATTATTTTCGCTGACCACCAAATCGAAAACTTTTTATCAGGCGAAAAATCTGATGATATGCGGAATCATTCGCTGAATGATGCGTATGCTATACCGACATTGTTTTCCGCATCCGTGCCGACCCTGAAAGGCAATCCTGATGATGTTTGTTTGTTCAACAATGGTTCGCTGGCAGTGTTGAACGAGGGAATATTCAAAATCACGTTGGCAGACGGAACAACGGCAACATTCGGTGGTGGCGATTTGGTGGTCAATGGCATTTCGTTGGTGCATCATGTGCATGGTGGCGTTGACCGAGGGGGGTCTTCTACCGATGAACCGCAATAGGAGGTGTTATCTTGTATGATTTAGCTTTAAATGTTGATTCGTGGGATTTGGTCTTTCATAACAATGACCTTCTGTTGATTGACAATGCCGAAAGAATCGGTCAGCAGATCAAGATTACTTTGCAATTTTGGTTTCAGGAATGGTTTTTGGATACCACACAAGGCATTCCTTATTTGGAGTATATCTGCATCAAAAACCCCAATCTGCAACACATTCGGCAGATTTTCCGGGAAGCAATACAATCTGTGCCGGATGTCGATTCGGTCACAGAATTGACTTTATCAGTAAACGCAAAAGAACGCATCCTGTCGGTGACCTATACCGCAAACACAACCGCAGGACTTTTGACAAGAAGGGAGTTGTTGGGGTATGGCTGACGAATACGGACTTTCACCGCAAGGATTCAAACAAAAAAGGCTGACAGACATCATTCAATCGATGAACAGCCGAATTGCTGACCAGTTGGGTGCGCAAATTAGCACGGAAGCGAATTCGGTGTTTGGGCAATTGATTGGTGTGTTTAGTTATGAAATTGCTGACCTGTGGGAACAGACCGCACAGGTGTATGGTGCGATGTACCCACACACTGCATCAGGTGTTTCTTTGGACAATGCTTCTGCACTTGCAGGAATCACTCCAATCAGTGCAGAGAAGACCACAGTGGTTTGCACTTGCTACGGCACGAACGGCACACAGATTCCCTATGGTTCGCAGATTGCATCAGCAACCAATAACAATATTGTGTTTCAATCGGTGGATGCCAATGCAACCATTTCGGCATTATCTGCCTGTGATGTAGGTGTGACCTTATCAGAAGTCAATGCAGAAACTTATACAGTGACGATTGACGGCACACCGCATTCTTATACGGCTGACGGAACAGAAACCAGCGCACAAGTGCTGACCGCATTGGGTTCTTCCATCACAGAAGTCACTGCATCAGTTGAGAATGATGTATTGGAACTGACCGAAGCGAATCAGGAAAACACTTTTGCAATTGCGATCACAAACAATTTAACATTTGACCGCATTGGTTCTCCAGTGACATTTGAATGCACACAGACAGGTGCAATCACTCCTGCTGTTGGGGATTTGACAGATATTATCACCACATATGCAGGATGGGATGCTGTGAGCAACAATGTTCCTGCCAATACTGGACGAGAAGCAGAATCAGACACTGCACTCCGTCAAAGATGGAATGGTTCGCTTTATACAAGGTCAGTTGGCATGACAGACAGTATTGCGTCCGCATTGATGACATTAAATGGTGTGACTTCTGCGGTGGTGTATGAAAACGATTCTGACACCACCGATGAGGACGGCAGACCACCGCACAGTATTGAAGCGGTTGTTGATGGTGGCGAAACGGATGAAATCGGTTTAACGATTTGGCAGAAGAAGGCAGCAGGAATCGACACATATGGAAGTCAATCGGTATCCGTTAATGATTCACAGGGATTTCCGCACACCATTCATTTCAATCGTCCTTTGATTGTGCCGATTTACTTGAATATTGCGGTGACGGAATACCCGGAAGAGGCACTTCCGCCCAATGCACAGGCAATGATTGTGGATGCGGTTATCAATTACGGAAACACACTTACAGCCGGCAACGATGTTATCCTTCAGCGGTTTATGGGGGCTATCTATCAGAATGTTCCCGGAATCGGTTATATCGCAGTAACCGCAAGCACGGACGGGGTGACATATAGCACGAATAACATTCAAATTGATATCCGTCATGTTGCGACTTTTGATGCAACGAGAGTGCAGGTGACAATCTCATGAGCAGAAGTGAAAGCATGATAAACCACCTCTTGATGCAGTTCTCCCAATCCGTCAATATGCACATCTTCCTTGATGCATTGGGTGCGGAACTGGACGAACTGACACAGGCGCTGGATGACCTTCAAAACAAACGATGGATTGACACTGGAAGCGGTGTGCAGTTAGACAACATCGGTGTTCTGATTGACAGGTCAAGAAACATTGCAGGAAGTATCCAACTTGAATTCTTTGCTTTCTATGACCAACCTAACGCACTTTCATTTGGTGTTGGCATGTTTCGTGATACACCTTCAGTTCCGTACACCGCAACCAGCACCCTTGATGATGAGACTTACAGACCTGTGTTGTGGCACAAAGTTTCGAAGAATACCACCACAGGCACAACCGAAAGCACTATTGAATCGGTGAAATTCATCTACAATGCACCTTTTGTCACGCTGACGGAATTGGGCAATGCTAAAATTGGCATCGGCATCGGCGGCAGAGAACTGACCGACAACGACATCGTTTTGGCAAGGGCACTAGACTTGTTCATCCGTGCAGGTGGTGTGAGGTTGGATTTTGTCGAAGAAATTCCTGACCCATTTTTCGGTTTCGTTGACCAAGCGAACGCAAAAGGTTTTGAAGTTGGCATCCTGCCAACCGAAATTGAATTATAATTAAGGAGGTTGTTATTAATGCCAACACCTAACTTTAGCAAGATTTGGGCAAGCGCTTCGCCATTACCTGCCTACACTTTCAGTGACAGTGATTACTTGACAGGGTGGGATTTCGTCGGGTCCGCTCCGCCCACAAAAAATGAGTTCGATGCTTGGTTCAAATTGGTGGACGAAAAACTGAAGTATCTTTACGGACAGTTGCAGGACACCGCATCGAAACTTTACCCTGTCGGTTCGGTTTACATTAGCTTTAATTCGGCAGACCCTTCTACACTGTTCGGTGGTACATGGACAAGGGTGAAAGATACTTTCTTGCTGGCAAGCGGTGATACTTATGCGGCAAATACAACAGGCGGTAGCGCAACAAAAACAATTTCCGCGAATAACATGCCAGCGCACAACCACATTGTGAATGCAAACGGAAACCATTTCCACACTGCAACAACTTCTACGGCAGGAAATCATGCCCACACAAGAGGTTCGATGAATATTACTGGCTATACTGGTTCTGCATGGGACGATACGGCAGGAGACCCTGATGGTGCGTTTTATCATGGCGGAAATGGTCGCGAATCTGAAGATGGAGGCTGGGGATATAATGCGATTTACTTTGATGCATCCCGTTCGTGGACAGGTTCAACCTCTACGGCAGGAAACCACACGCATACACTGACAACCACAACGAACGGAAACCACACGCATACAACCAACAATACGGGCGGCGGTTTACCTTTGAACATCATGCCACCCTATCAGACTGTGTACATGTGGCGTAGAACGGCATAAGGAGGATATATATGGCAATTACAACAGACGATTTCAACAAAATATGGGCAAGTGCATCTCCTTTGACACCTTATTCCTTTGGCGAATCACAGTACAAAGAAGGTTGGAATTTCATTGGTGGAACTCCTCCGTCAAGACAGATGTGGGATTTTCTGCAAAAACAGAATGATGAAAAGTTGGAATATTTGCTTAATAATTTTGACGATTATGCAAAAAAAACAGATTTAGACGATTATCTCCCATTAAGTGGGGGAACGGTGACGGGTGATTTAGATGTTGCGAGTGCTATTACTTGCAATTCCGTAACATCTAACCGCGTAGATGTAAGAAGCGGAAGTGTTGCACCAGTAAACACGCTACAGCGAAGCACAGCATATTCCGTGGACGATATTGTCTATACATCAGCGTTAAATGCAAAGTATTATCTGTTATGCGTAACCGCAGGCACAACCTCCGCCACCATGCCGAGTTTCAGCGGCGCAGGAAGTAATACGGAAGTTACGGACGGCACAGTGGTATGGCGAGTACAGACAATCACGGGGGTATTGCCCGGAACTGTAACAGCGTTCTCCGGGACGTTTAGAGACGGATACCCGGTCAATAAAAACACGGGGTTGGTTGACAAGGAGTGGCACTTGTGCGACGGAACGAACGGCACGCCGGACTTGCGAAGCCGCTTTATTTACGGCGGGAACGGAACGAATAACGGGGCAATGGGTGGGGAAGCGACACACAAACTCACTGTCGAGGAAATGCCTAGCCACAGCCACAGTGCTGCCGTGTCTACCGATGGCGCTCACACGCATGGCGTACCGAATAACAATAATAACACCGGTGAGGGTCACGCATTTGATACGGGCGAAGATAGTGCCCGCTATTACGTGGATACGACAAGTGCAGGCTCTCACAGTCACAAGGTTACTATCGGCGCCACCGGGGACGGCCAGCCCCACAACAATA
>ENA-OOUK01000077-OOUK01000077.1-human-gut-metagenome-genome-assembly--contig:-NODE-77-length-18504-cov-2.460560_pt1 | contig 18504 bp, 20 predicted proteins | sample MGYA00241545_ERZ501272 | MGnify/ENA primary metagenome ERZ501272 (study PRJEB25962, sample SAMEA2042280) | human gut metagenome | biome: human gut; feature: human-associated habitat; material: faeces...
TGATACTGTCTGTCAGGGCACCGTCGGATTCGATGAGGTGGCGGATAGACATGATATAGCCGATATAACAGAGCAGGAGACAGGCAACCTGCAGCTGATAATTTTTCTGGTCCGTTGCAGTATTCTGACCGAGAACGACCAGATGATAAAAGACACTGACAATGACACTGGCGATATTGGCGATTGCACATCCCACCATAAATTTCTGGTCTTTGTAAAGAACCAGAAGACTGACAACCGGAAGAATATAGGTAAAGGCAATCGGTGAATCGGTGGTGCAGATCAGGAACGTGTAAAAAATACCGTAACCGATGACAAGTGCATACCGATAGCGGTCATCGGCCTTTCCCCTGATGCGCAAAAGAAGATCACCGGCAAAAAAAGGAACCCAGCACAGTATTAAAAAAATGATGTAATTTGTGGAAGGATACCCACCCTGGGATACATCTGAGCCGTAGTTTGCACTAAGAAGAAGGGCAAATACAAGCCAGATGCGTCTGGCTTTGATATTGGCCTTGGCCTTAAATTCATTTTCATTATAATCCATAATACGTTTCTCCTATGTGAATGTTAGTTCTATTGTATGACGGGATGAACGTTTTTTCAAGTAAAATGCTTTGTTTTTGGTGCATAATTTTTCCGGGATTCCGGCATACTACCCATACAACATGAATATGGAAAGTAATCTGGAAAACAGGAGGAAATTTATCATATGAAAGCAACTGGAATTGTGCGCAGAATCGATGATCTGGGAAGAATTGTGGTTCCGAAAGAAATTCGCAGGACACTGCGCATCCGGGAGGGGGATCCCCTAGAGATTTTTACAAGCCGGGAGGGCGAAATTATGCTCAAAAAATACTCACCGGTTGGGGAACTGGGCGAGTTTGCACGAAGTTATGCACAGGCACTGGCACAGACCACAGAGGCTCTGGTCTGCATTACGGATCGGGAATATGTGATCGCAGCAGCGGGAACCGGGAAAAAGGAAGTTGAGGGGGAACAGCTGAGCGAAGAAATGGAAGAAATGATTGAAAAGCGCAGCACAGTTGTGAAAACAGGAGAAGAACAGGCCTGCTCCATTACAAAAAAAACAATGTCAACCCTTCCGAAGGGAATTGTGCTTTCAAGTATTCTGTGCAATGGAGACTGTCAGGGTGCTGTGATTCTGGCAGATAACAGCGGACAAAAGGAAACACTTGGACTGTTGAAAGCATTGTCTGCCACAGCTGCAAATTTTCTGGGGAAAAATATGGAACAGTGAAAATAATAAAATCTTAATAAAAAGATAATTTGCATATACTGTCCAAAAGAGATAAAATGTATGATGTATGTTTCCAAAATAAATATGGAGGAGAGTATATGTCAACCAAGAAGAAAAAGAAAAGAAAGAAAAAGCAGCATCGCTTTTTCTGGTTTGTCATAAAGCTGCAGATCGTGCTGATGCTTGTTGTGCTGGCAGGTTTTGGATACTACTATTTTGGCGGATATGCGGATCAGATACAGCAGATGCGCCGTGAGGCAGTGCAGGAAGTATCTGCTTCCGACGATTCTACGTTTATCCCTTCACAGACCTGCTCCGTTTTTGATAAAGACGGAAAACTGATCTCTGAACGAAGGGGAGACAAGAATGCGCAGTATGTCAAATACGAGGATATTCCAAAGGATTTTGTCGCAGCGATTATCAGTATTGAGGACAAGAAGTTTTACCAGCATAACGGTGTGGATCTGAAAGGACTTGTGCGCGCGGTCAAAGCCACAGTCATGTCGAAACTGAAAAAATCGCAGGGTGGTACGCAGGGTGGAAGTACGATTACCATGCAGCTTGCCAAGCTGATTTATATGCAGCCGAAACAGACGTGGCAGTACAAGGTGAAGCAGATGTTTCTTGCGTGGGAACTCGAAAAACGTTACAGTAAGGATAAAATTATGGAATTTTATCTGAATAACGTGTATTTTGCAAACGGCTATTACGGAATTGACGCTGCCTGTCATGGATATTTTAACTGTGAACTGAAAGATCTTGATGTATCGCAGACCGCGTATCTGTGTGCGATCCCGAACCGCCCGTCCAATTATGATCCGGTGACACACCCGGACAATACCATTACCCGGCGGAATCTGATCTTAAAGAATATGCGGGATGACGGGAAAATCTCCCAGGAAGAGTATTATGAGGCAACCAAAGAAGAGATTGCGCTGAACCGGCCGAAAAAGAGTGACACGGAGAAAATTAACAGTTCGATTGACACTTACACGTATGACTGCGCAACCCGTGCACTGATGGAACAGGAAGGTTTCCAGTTTAAATATTATTTTGATTCGGATAAGGAAAAGAAGTCTTATGGGGAAGCATATGACGAACTTTACAGTGCGTGTCAGAAGAAACTGTTTTCCGGAGGATACAAAATCTATACGACGATTGATATGGAAAAACAAAAGGAACTGCAGTCTGCCATTGATGATACCCTGAAAGGATTTAAAGACAAATCCAAAGACGGAACTTACAAGATGCAGGCGGCAGCAGTATCAATTGATAACAACAGCGGATATGTTGTGGCAATCGTGGGCGGCCGTAAGCAGGATTCGGATAATTATACGTTAAACCGTGCATACCAGAGTTACCGTCAGCCGGGAAGTTCGATTAAGCCATTGCTGGTATATACTCCGCAGCTGGAGCGCGGGTATACTCCGGATACCGTTGTGGATGACCATAAACTAAAAGACGGACCGTCGAATGCAAACAATACATATGCCGGAAAGATTCCGCTCAGATATGCGGTTGCACATTCCATTAATACGATTGCCTGGCAGCTGTATGATGAACTGACACCAAAAGCAGGCCTGCAGTATTTAAAAAATATGAATTTTGCACAGATCAAGGACGGAGATTATACCCTCGCCACATCTCTTGGTGGATTTACCAAAGGTGTTTCTCCACTTGAGATGGCATCCGGGTATGCAGCGGTTGAAAATGACGGACTTTACCGGGAACCGACCTGTGTAAAATCAATTGTGGATTCTGATGAAAATGTAGTCTATACGTCCAGCCTGGCGGAAAAAACAGTTTATAAGCAGGATGCGGCGCGGATGATGACGGATATCATGACATCCGTTATGGACAGTGGAACCGGACGTTCTGCAAAGCTTGCCGATATGCCGTGTGCCGGAAAGACGGGTACAACAAACGATCACAAAGATGGATGGTTCTGCGGATTTACCAGATATTATACAACCGCAGTCTGGGTGGGATGTGATTATCCAAAAGCCATTTCCAATCTGAGTGGAAGCACATATCCGGCACAGATCTGGAAAGCATATATGTCTGCGGCCCACGAGGGATTATCTTCGCTTGATTTCCTTCCTTATGCCCAGCTTTCGGATGATTTTAAAAATCAGCAGAAGAAGGAAGAGGAAGAACACGACAAGATGCGCGAAGAAAACCAGACGGAGGAAAACCAGACGGATGACCAGCAGACTTCCGAGAGCCAGCAGAAAGATAATACAACGGACGGAAGCTCCGAAAATGATAACCAGCCGGACAATAACGACAGCAATGCCGGTGATCAGAATAACAATTCCAAACCGGAACATAGTGGGGACAACGATTCCGGAGAAAGTGGAGGAAACACTGATACACCGGAAAATGGAGAAAATACCAATAAACCGGACAATAGCGGAACCACGGATAATAGCGGTGATACCGGAGAGAGTGGAGATACCGGTGGTGGAAACGTACAATAAACATATATAAAACAGTGCAACCGGTGTATTTATGGATACATCGGTTGATTTTTTTTATCGATACTAGGCAGAAATTCCGGAATATGGTAGAATACAGATACATGGGGTAGAAGAAAAATACATATCACATAGATCAAGGAGGAATCAGGAATTGAAGAAATATGGATTTGGCGTAGACGTGGGAGGAACCACCGTAAAAATGGGATTTTTTGAGACAAGCGGAGGGCTTCTTGACAAATGGGAAATCAAGACCGATACCAGCGATAACGGAAAGGCAGTACTGCCGGATATTGCACAGGCGATTGATAACAAACTGGCGCAGGAAGGCATCAGTAAGAGTGATGTAGAGGGCGTGGGAATCGGTGTTCCGGGTCCTGTGCGGAGTGATGGCGTTGTTAACGGATGTGTCAATCTCGGCTGGGGAGTGATCAATGTTGCGGAGGAACTCGGTGCACAGACAGGTCTGAAAGTAAAAGTTGGAAATGATGCGAATGTTGCAGGTCTTGGCGAAATGTGGCAGGGCGGTGGAAAAGGAAGTAAAGATGTCATTATGGTGACTCTTGGTACCGGTGTCGGCGGTGGAATTATCGTGGACGGACATGTGGTTGCCGGATATAACGGTGCAGGCGGAGAAATCGGACACATTACCGTAAATCATGATGAGATCGAGCCTTGTAACTGTGGGCAGTATGGATGTCTGGAACAGTATACTTCTGCGACTGGTATTGTACGCATGGCAAAACGTAAACTTGCCAAAACACAGGATGCGACAAAGCTTCGTGATTATAAAGATATTACTGCGAAAGACATTTTTGATGTGGCAAAAGAAGGCGATGAAGTAGCTCTTGGACTGGTAGATGAAGTGGGAGAAATTTTAGGGTCAACCCTTTCGAATATTGCATGCGTGACCAATCCGGAAGTTATCGTGATCGGTGGTGGTGTGTCCAAAGCCGGACAGATTTTAATCGATACGATCCAGAAGCACTTTAAGGAAAGCTGCTTCCATGCATGTCGTGATACCCGCTTTGAACTGGCACAGCTTGGCAATGATGCCGGAATATACGGGGCAATGCAACTCATTATCGGATAAGTTCAAAAAACAGAACCATATGCACAGCAAACATTTTCGTGTAGGAAGAAAGTGTTTGCTGTGCTTTTTTGTACTCTTTTATCATTACCCTGTTGAAAAAATATCTTGACAATCAAACTATCTTTGCATATACTTTGACTAAGAAACTGTTTGACAATCAAACTATTTCACAATCAAACAAAATTGAAGACAGTAAAAGGAGAACCCATTATGTTAGAAAAGTTAAAAGAAATCATTGCAGACCAGTTAAACGTAGACGCGGATTCTATCACCGCAGAGTCCCGTTTCAAAGAGGATCTTGAGGCAGATTCCTTAGATCTGTTTGAGCTGGTTATGGCTTTGGAAGAAGAGTACGGTGTAGAGATTCCTTCTGAGGATTTAGAGAAGATCCTTACCGTTCAGGATGTCATTGATTATATGAAAAATAAGGGTGTTGAGGCATAAGCTATGAAAACAAGAGTGACAGAGCTTCTGGGAATCGAATATCCGATCATTCAGGGCGGTATGGCATGGGTCGCAACACATGAACTGGCCAGTGCGGTATCCAATGCCGGCGGACTTGGCATCATCGGAGCAGGTGGAGCACCGGCTTCCTGGGTGCGTGAGCAGATTCAGGCAGCAAAAAAAGAAACCGACAAGCCGTTTGGAGTAAATCTCATGCTGATGAATCCGGAAGCGGATGAGATTGCAAAAGTAATTGTGGAGGAAGGCGTTAAGGTAGTAACAACCGGCGCCGGCAATCCGGCCAAATATATGAGCATGTGGAAAGAAGCCAAAATCAAAGTGATCCCGGTTGTGGCAAGCGTGGCATTGGCAAAGCTGATGGAGCGTGGCGGTGCGGATGCACTGGTCGCTGAGGGAATGGAGTCCGGTGGACACATCGGTGCCCAGACAACGATGACACTCGTACCACAGGTCGTAGATGCGGTATCCATTCCGGTCATTGCAGCCGGTGGAATTGCAGATGGACGTGGATTTGCGGCAGCTATGATGCTTGGCGCAGAGGCAGTACAGATGGGAACCCGTTTTGTTGTTGCAAAAGAATCCACGGTTCATGAAAATTACAAGCAGCGCGTGGTCAAAGCAAAAGATATTGACAGTGAAGTGACCGGCATGTCCACAGGCCATCCGATTCGCGTTATTCGTAACAAAATGACCCGCGAGTACTTAAAGAAAGAAAAAGAAGGTGCACCGTTCGAAGAACTTGAGCAGATGACACTCGGAGCACTGCGCAAAGCAGTTGTCGAGGGTGATGTCATGTACGGCAGCGTTATGGCAGGCCAGTCTGCGGGTCTGGTAAAAAAAGAAGAGACCTGTGCGGAAATTATCCGGGATGTTATGAGTGGTGCCGAAAAGTTATTGGGACAGAAATAGGAGAAGACAGTGAAGAGAGTATTTATGTTCCCTGGACAGGGATCTCAGTATATTGGTATGGGAAAAGAGTTTTACGACGCCATGCCGGAAGCAAAAGCGGTCTATGATCTGGCAAATGAAGTGACAGGTCTGGATGTGGCAGCTCTTTGCTTTGAAGAAAATGATAAGCTGAACATTACAGAGTACACACAGATCTGTATGCTCACAACCGAGGCGGCTATTTATACAGCATTAAAAGCAGCGGGAATTGGCTGCGACGTTACGGCGGGCTTAAGCCTTGGTGAATATGGTGCGCTGATTGCATCCGGAGCGATGACGATGCGGGATGCATTTGCGGTTGTCCGCAAGCGCGGTATTTATATGGAACAGGCATATCCGGTAGGCGGCGGTATGTCTGCAATTCTTGGACTGGATGCGGAAAAGATCGCAGCAATCTGTGAGGAAACCGCTGCAAAAACAAACAAAGTTGTTTCCATTGCAAATTACAACTGTCCGGGACAGATCGTTATCACCGGAGCAGCAGATGCTGTAGGTGAGGCAGGAGATGCCTGCAAGGAAGCCGGAGCAAAGCGCGCGGTTCCGCTTAAAGTCAGTGGCCCGTTCCATTCTGCACTTTTAGCAGAAGCAGGAAAGAAACTCGGGGAGGCACTCGAAGATGTAACGATTCAGCCGATCACCATTCCGTATCTGACCAATGTGACTGCAGATTATGTCAAAGATCCGGCAGACGTCAAGGATTATCTGGTACGTCAGGTTTCTTCTTCCGTGCGCTGGCAGCAGACAATTGAGCGCCTGATTGCAGACGGAGCAGAGGAATTTGTGGAGATCGGACCGGGACGCAGCCTTTCCGGATTCATGAGAAAGATCAATCGCGAGGTTACCACATGCAACATCGACAAAATGGAGGATTTCAATAAATATGTTAACCGGTAAAAATGCACTTGTTACAGGTGCTTCCAGGGAAGAGCCATTGCGCTTGAACTTGCAAAACGCGGAGCATTTGTTGTGGTGAACTACAATGGTTCCGAAGATGCTGCAAATGAAACGGTTGCAGCGATCAAAGCGGCCGGAGGAGATGCCGTGAGTGTTCGCTGCAATGTCTCTGATTTTACAGCCTGTCAGGAGATGATTGAATCCCTTATCAAAGAATATAAGCATATGGATATTCTGGTGAACAATGCCGGAATTACAAGGGATGATCTGCTGATGCGCATGAAGGAAAGCGATTTTGATGCTGTGATCAATACCAACCTGAAGGGAACTTTCAATACCATTCGTCATTTGTCACGCTATCTGTTAAAACAGCGTGCCGGAAAAATTATCAATATTTCTTCGGTATCCGGAATCCTTGGAAATGCGGGACAGTCAAACTATGCAGCCAGCAAGGCGGGCGTGATCGGTCTGACAAAATCTGTTGCAAGGGAGCTTGCATCCAGGGGAATCTGCGTCAATGCGGTTGCTCCCGGATTTGTAGAGACAGAGATGACCGCAGTATTGCCGGAAAAGACCCAGGAAGAATTAAAAAAGCAGATCCCGCTTGGCAGAGCCGGACAGGTACAGGATATTGCGCATGCAGTCGCATTTCTTGCATCACCGGAGTCGGATTATATTACCGGACAGATACTTTCCGTAGACGGTGGTATGGCCATTTAAGGAACCTGATAGAAAGAAAGGAAAAGGAAAATGAGAAGAGTCGTTGTGACGGGAATGGGAGCAATCACGCCGATCGGCCTGAATGTGGAAGAATTCTGGAAAGGAATCCATGCCGGACAGATTGGATTTGGTCCTATCACAAAATTTGATGCAAGTGAATATAAAGCACATCTTGCGGCAGAAGTCAAAGGTTTTGTCGGAAAAGAGCATATGGATTTTAAGGCAGCAAAGCGTATGGAACTGTTTGCACAGTACGCAGTAGCAGCAGCCAAAGAAGCCGTTGCGGATGCAGGGCTTGATATGGAAAAAGAGGACGCTTACCGTTGCGGTACAGCCGTTGGATGCGGTGTTGGAAGTCTTCAGGCAATCGAGCGCGAGTACACAAAGATTGTGGAAAAAGGACCGGGCAGAGTCAATCCGATTTTCGTTCCATTGATGATCTCAAACATGGCAGCAGGAAATGTCTCCATCCAGCTGGGATTGCAGGGAAAATGTACCAATGATGTAACTGCCTGTGCGACCGGTACGAATAATATCGGTGATGCGTTCCGCAGCATTCAGTACGGAGAGGCAGATGTCATGGTAGCCGGAGGAACAGAGGCAGCCGTATGTCCATGTGCGATTGCCGGATTCGGTGCACTGACGGCGCTTTCTCCATCCGATGATCCGGAAAAATGTTCCCTTCCTTTCGATAAAAACCGCAGCGGTTTTGTATTGGGTGAAGGTGCCGGTATTGTTGTTCTTGAGGAACTTGAGCATGCGAAGGCAAGAGGCGCAAAAATCTATGCAGAAGTTGTGGGATATGGATGTTCTGCAGATGCTTACCATATTACTTCCCCACTCGAAGACGGTGCAGGTGCAGCACGCGCTATGCAGAATGCCATCGAGGATGCGGGGGTAGACAAAAACGAGATCACGTACATCAATGCGCATGGTACTGCAACGCATCACAACGATCTTTTTGAGACCCGTGCCATTAAGTTACTGTTTGGGGATCATGCAAAGGACATTAAGATCAATTCTACAAAGTCCATGATCGGTCATCTTCTTGGTGCCGCAGGTGCGGTTGAATTTATCACCTGTGTCAAAGAGCTGGAAGAAGGATACATTCACCGTACAGTTGGTTATGAGACACCGGATGACGAGATGGATCTGAACTACTGTAAAGAAGAATCCCACGAGTCATTTACCTATGCACTGTCAAACTCTCTTGGATTTGGCGGACATAACGCAAGTCTTCTGGTTCGCAAATACGAGGAGTAGAAGCTATGAGTATGACAACACAGGAAATTATGGAAATTCTGCCACACAGACATCCGTTTCTGCTGATTGATACGGTGGAAGAAGTGGAGCCGGGCGTGCGCGCAGTGGCAAAGAAAAATGTAACCTTCAATGAACCGTTTTTTGCCGGTCATTTTCCGGGAAATCCGGTTATGCCGGGTGTGCTGATCGTGGAAGCACTGGCACAGACCGGTGCGGTTGCGATTCTTTCGCAGCCGGAATGGAAAGGAAAGACGGCATATTTTGCAGGAATCAATAAAGCAAAATTCAAGCAGAAAGTTGTTCCGGGGGATACTCTGGTGCTTGAAACCGAAATTATCAAGGTGAAGGGACCGATCGGTGTGGGGCAGGCAACAGCAAAAGTAAATGGAAAACTGGCATGTTCCGCAGAACTGACATTTGCAATCGGATAGGGGAAAGGCAATGTTTTTTAATAAAAAATATATCAAAGTAAATCACAATGAAGAATCAGAAAAAACACAGGCAGAAGAGCCAAAGCAGGAAGAGGCAAAGGAAACAGCACCTGTTGTAGAGACTGTTACCTGTAAAATCTGCAAAAAAGAACTGGATAAACAGCGTGTCATCAAAAATAAATATGTCTGCTACGAGTGCGGATATTATTTCCGTGTCCGCACCAAAAACCGTATTCGTATGGTGGCGGATGCAGGAACTTTTGAAACCTGGGATAATGATCTTAAGACCGAAAATCCGCTGAATTTCCCGGAATACGAAGAAAAAGTTGCTACAACACAGGAAAAAACCGGATTAAACGAAGGCGTAACCATGGGAAGTTGTACAATCAACGGAGAGAAGACAGTTCTCGGTGTGATTGATGCCCGTTTCATGATGGGAAGTATGGGGCACGTTGTCGGTGAGCGGATTACACGTGCAATGGAAAAGGCAACGGAACAGAAACTTCCGGTGATCTTATTCTGCTGTTCCGGTGGTGCACGTATGCAGGAGGGAATTATTTCCTTGATGCAGATGGCAAAGACTTCTGCAGCTGTAAAACGGCATTCAGATGCAGGTCTTCTTTATATTCCGGTTCTGACCGATCCGACAACCGGTGGTGTGACCGCAAGTTTTGCAATGCTTGGAGATATTATCCTTGCAGAGCCGGGAGCGCTGATTGGTTTTGCCGGTCCGCGTGTGATTGAGCAGACCATCGGGGAGAAGCTTCCGGATGGATTCCAGAGAGCTGAGTTTCAGTTGAAACACGGATTTGTGGATGCAATTGTAGAGCGTGACGAGTTAAAAGATACGCTGGGGAAAATTCTTCGTCTGCATCGTCCGACCGAAGGATATGCAAACTTTGATCCGGCACATGACGATGACCGTTATGAGCCGACCGAACTGATGCGCGAGAGAAATACGTTTTCCAGACCGCTAGAACCGTGGGATAAAGTAATGGCGGCACGTCAGATGAAGCGTCTGGCATCTGTCGACTATATGGGACAGATTTTTGATGAATTCATGGAACTGCACGGAGACCGTTATTTCCGTGATGATCCGGCAATTGTCGGTGGTATTGCGTATCTGGATGGACAGCCGGTAACCGTGATCGGGGTGCATAAGGGAAAAGATTTAAAGGACTGCAAGGAACGCAACTTTGGTATGCCTTCACCGGAAGGATACCGTAAGGCAATCCGTCTGATGAAGCAGGCAGAAAAATTCAATCGCCCGATCATTACGTTTGTAAATACATCCGGAGCATATCCGGGAAAAGAAGCTGAGGAGAACGGACAGGGAGAGGCTATTGCAAGAAATCTTTATGAAATGTCCGGTATTCAGGTGCCAATCCTTTGCCTGATGATTGGCGAAGGCGGCAGTGGCGGAGCTCTTGCCCTTGCGGTTGGTAATGAAGTATGGATGATGGAAAATGCCACCTATTCGATTCTTTCTCCGGAAGGCTTTGCTTCGATTCTCTGGAAGGATGGAAAGCGTGCAAAAGAAGCTGCATCGGTGATGAAGATCACGGCACAGGATCTGAAAGAACTGTCTGTTGTGGATAAGGTGATTCCGGAGTATGGCGGAGCGGATGACGATGCTCTGACTTCAATTGCGGCATGGATGAAAGGAAATATGAAAGAATTTTTACGTGCACAGAATGACAAGAGTGGGAAACAGCTTGCACAGGAGCGGTATGATCGCTTCAGAAAGTTCTAATTGTTCCATAGAGGAGAATCTTAACATGAAATTTTTAGGAACCGGAAGTGCGCTTCCGAAAAAAGTTGTAAGCAATGATGACCTGGCCCAGGTTATGGACACTTCAGATGAGTGGATTCGTTCCCGTACCGGGATTGGCATGCGCCATATTGCAGTGGAAGAGACAACAACTTCCATGGCGGTAGAGGCGGCAGAGAAAGCACTTGCAGATGCAAAAATATCCGGATGTGAAATTGATCTGATTATCGCGGGAACCATTTCCCCGGATTACATATTTCCATCGCTGACATGTGAAGTACAGGCTGCAATTGGAGCAAAAAGTGCAACGGCATTTGATCTGAGTGCGGGATGTTCCGGATTTTTATTTGCACTGGCTACGGCGGATGCCTATTTCCGTACCGGACGTTACAAACATGCACTGGTTATCGGGGCGGAAACCCTGTCAAAAATGATGAACTGGGCAGACCGCAGTACCTGTGTGCTTTTCGGGGATGGAGCCGGAGCTGCTGTAGTTAGTGCAGAAGGAAGCCAGTTGTTTTCCATGGTGCAGGGATCAGACGGAGCCGGTGGCATGGCACTGCATTGTGAGAACCGTCCGGTGAATAATCTTTACCGCCAGCTTGGTGCACAGCATTATGCGTTCACCCAGATGGATGGGAGAGAGGTTTATAAGTTTGCCGTGCGCACGGTTCCAAAGGCGGTCAGTGAAGCACTTGAACAGGCAGAACTTCCAATTGAAGATGTAAAATATTTTCTGCTTCACCAGGCAAATATCCGGATTATTGAGTCAGTGGCAAAGCGTCTGCATCAGCCAATGGAAAAATTTCCATGTAATTTACAGAAGTGTGGAAATGTTTCGGCTGCAAGCGTACCTATTTTACTTGATAATGTCCACAAACATGGTATGATAAGCGGGGGCGATAAAATCGTATTAGCTGGATTTGGTGCCGGACTTACCTGGGGGGCATGTGCAGTCGAGTGGTAGGTCACACCAGATCATGAAGGAGTTTAACATGACGCTGGAAGAGACCTTAAATGATCTTCTTGTAAAATTATTCAAAGATATTCTGGAGATTGAGGCGAAAAGCCTGATCACAGAAGAGTTTAAAGACATTAGTTATAATGATATGCATATTATCGAGGCAGTCGGAATTGATGAGCCGCGGAATATGAAAACCGTTGCAAAACTGATGTCCGTTACAACGGGCACACTCACGAAAGCAATGGATGCCTTGTGTGAGAAAGGATATGTTGTCCGGGAACGGAGTACGCGGGATAAAAGAGTAATAAAGCTGCGCCTGACAGATAAAGGGAAAGCTGCCTATTATCATCACGAACAGTTTCACCGCCAGATGATTAAAAATGTTGCGGATGAGATGAACGATTCCGAAAAAGAGATACTTGTCTTTGCCCTGGCAAAACTGGTGGATTACTTTAAACTGACCTACTATGATACGGACGAGGAATCCGAATTCGTTGACTGGTCGAAAATAAGCAGGGATAAATAAAATATATACTTATTTAGTGCTATAACAGGGCGATTCAGAATGCAAGTTTTGAATCGCCCTGTTTCATTTTGTGCTCAAAAAGTCGCTTTATTACGCCATAGTGGTAGAAAATTACAATAATAAAGAATTTTCTATTGCAAAATCCTGCATTTTTCGTTACAATAAAAAAGGTTGATGTAGAAACAGACAACAGATTATGATCAGAACATGACGATTCGGGATTTTACTGGTTCCGGACGTTAAAAATTAATATTAAGGAGATAGAAAAATGGGTTATGTTGATGAAGTACTCGAAGTAGTAAAGAAGAAAAACGCAGATCAGCCTGAGTTTTTACAGGCAGTAACAGAGGTTCTTGATTCTTTAAGACCTGTGATTGATGCAAATGAGGAATTATACAGAAAGAATGCGATTCTTGAGAGAATCACAGAGCCGGATCGTCAGATCATGTTCCGTGTTCCTTGGGTAGATGACAACGGACAGGTTCAGGTAAACAGAGGTTTCCGTGTACAGTTCAATAATTCCATTGGACCATACAAGGGAGGTTTAAGACTTCATCCTTCTGTAAACCTTGGAATTATCAAATTCTTAGGTTTTGAGCAGATTTTCAAGAACTCTCTTACAACACTTCCAATCGGTGGTGGTAAAGGTGGTTCTGATTTCGATCCTAAGGGTAAATCTGACAGAGAGATCATGGCATTCTGCCAGAGCTTCATGACAGAACTTTGCAAATATATCGGAGCAGACGTTGACGTACCGGCCGGAGATATTGGAACAGGTGCAAGAGAGATCGGCTTCTTATTTGGACAGTATAAGAGAATTCGTGGATCATACGAAGGTGTGCTGACTGGTAAGGGTCTTACCTATGGTGGATCTCTTGCACGTACACAGGCTACCGGATATGGTCTGTTATATCTTACTAACGCATTATGGAAAGATCATGGTATGAGCCTTGAGGGAAAGACAGCAGCAGTTTCCGGATCTGGTAACGTTGCTATCTACGCAATCGAGAAGGCACAGGAGTTAGGTGTTAAGGTTGTAACATGTTCTGATTCTACCGGATGGATTTATGATCCAAACGGAATTGATGTTGCTCTTCTTAAGGAAGTTAAGGAAGTTAAGCGTGCCCGTCTTACTGAGTATGCAGCTGCTAAGTCAACTGCTGAGTATCATGCAAAGCAGAACGGTGAGCACGGTGTATGGCAGTACAAGGTAGATCTTGCTCTTCCATGTGCGACTCAGAATGAGTTAGACATTGAGGATGCCAAGATGCTCGTTGCTAACGGTGTTACATCTGTAACAGAGGGTGCTAACATGCCTACAACTCTTGAGGCTACAAAGTACTTCCAGGAGAATGGTGTTCTCTTCGTAGGTGGTAAGGCTGCCAATGCTGGTGGTGTTGCTACATCTGCACTTGAGATGAGCCAGAACTCTGAGAGACTTTCCTGGACATTCGAAGAAGTTGACGGAAAGCTTAAGGGAATCATGGAGACTATTTATGCTAACATCAGCGATGCTGCTAAGAGATACAATGCAACCGTTGGTGGAAAGACAGATTATGTAGCAGGTGCTAATATTGCCGGATTTGAGAAGGTAGTAGATGCTATGTTAGCTCAGGGTGTTTGCTAATTAAGAATTTCTAAGATAATATAAGATATTGAGAAGTCCTGGAAATGTTGAATTTCTGGGGCTTTTCTTTATGTATTGAAATGACAAAAGAATTGTCAGAATATTCATAAATAGAAGATAATTTATGTTATTTTGAGGTCGTTATATACACGCGGTACACAAGTGATATACAGGTGGTATACACTCGTTTTTACTGATTTTGAATGCTTTTGGAAGCATTTCATCCTTTGCTTTTCAAGATGATTTAGGCTGAACATAAGTGTGACGTTAAATAAAAGAAATATCATAAGTGTATCCAGCAATCAGTCTCGATTTATTGTTTTATATCTTGTTCACTTCTGCAAGAAGTTCTTTTAAAGTCTTATGGGTGTAAGTTCCCTTAGTGGTGTCGTTCTTCATACTGTGTCCCATAATCAGTTTGATACATACGTCATTTGCTCCGGCATTGTCCATGAGTGAAGCAAAGGTGTGTCTGCCATTTGTGATTGTAGGCATTTAAGCACTGCTGCAGATCATTTGTCCTGATGGAAATAAATTTGCGGTCATGCAGCTCGTTGAAATGATGAAAAGCAATCTCATAATTTCGCCATGTGGAATCGCTAATCTGGTTCTTAAGCGATTTTCGGTATTTCTTCCATTTCTCGTACATCTCTGCAAAGGTGGGAGAGTCTGAGTACTTCATATGCTCCGGAACAACCGCACCGCTATTGTATTCAGCAAGGTAGGTGTACGCCATTTCCGGTTTGGAGAAATAAGCCAGGTAGGTGTATTTTCGCTTGACCTTCCCGGTATCGTCTTCCACAAGTTTCGAGATGCGAACAGCGTAGGGCTTTCGTCGTTTGCCACCAAGCTTGATTACGCTGCCGTAAGAGTTTGGTAACTTCATATTTAACCTTCTTTCTGCATTTGTTCTAATTGTTTAAGGCAATACTCTGCATATTCCTTGTAGCGTTTTACTCTTGCAATTTCATCTGGAATATCAAAAGCATAAATGGACTTCGGAACCAGATCAGAACGTTTGGTAGGATTAGTCACCTTGTATGTAGATAGCTTATATTCTACAAAATCTTTTACTTCTTTTTCCAGTTCAGACAGTTTGGTTAATGGTATCTGGGCAACGTCTTTTCCAGTCTCATTTGAATAGACGTGGACCACGCCATCTTCGGCAAATTTTTTTACATCAACAGATCCGGTTGCAGAATCGAAGGAATCCTGTAAATGGGCTTCCTGAAGAAGTTCATATTCAACCGTATAGCCGATATCATACAGATAGGAGAGGACACCGTAATAAGGCTGTTCATATTTGTTAATGTAGTATTTGCGTATTTCAAAGGAATTGAAATAGTCATCAATGATTGCATTCACAAAATCATTGGTGCATTCGCAATATTGCATTAAATCTCCATTCTCATTAGGAATAAATGGGAAGTATCGGTTAAAGCGAAGTAAACGGTTTTAATGGAATTGTGTGTGCGCGTGTGGTAAAATGGTGTTGTTGAAGAAAACGGCATTTATCAAATATAATACCTCTCCCAACCTATGGTTGAGTTTGATAATTCCACTTACAGTTTGTGTACAAAAACTGATAAAAATTGTAAAGTGTAGCGTGAAAGGAGGCATATTGTAATGAATCAAATTGATACAGGGAAGTTTATTGCTAGTTGCAGAAAAGAAAAAGGTCTGACACAAGCACAATTAGCAGAAAAGTTAAACATCACTGACAGAGCTGTTTCCAAATGGGAGACAGGAAAATGTATGCCCGATTCATCTATCATGTTGGAACTTTGCAATATCTTAGATGTTACGGTCAATGAACTATTAAGTGGGGAGAGGATAGAAATGAATAATTACGAAGAAAAAGTCAGCGAAAATCTCATTGAATTAAAACGAAAAGATGAGAATAATATGAACAAGAATACTATAATATCAATAATATATACAATTACCATGGTTATTGGTATTCTAGTATGTTGTATATGTGATGTTGCTATTTCGGGCACCCTTACATGGTCACTTATTACACTTAGTTCTATTTTGATTACATGGATAGCATCTTTTCCTGTTATATTGTTAGGGAAAAAAGGTGTTTTGGTAGCGATGGTTGCCATTAGTATTCTCATTTTACCATTTATGTACATATTAAGTATTTTGATAAAAGTCAATGAAGTATTCAACATTGGTGCGATTATGTCCATTTATACACTAGTTTTTTTGTGGATAATTTATATTCTGTATTATCGACTCAAGGAACGAAAACTGTTGGCAACAGGAATTACATTTTTGTTTGCAATTCCGTTCACACTTTTGATAAATATTACATTATCAAAATTAATTGGAGAACCTGTGATTGATGTTTGGGATATATTATCCGTATTTATCCTGTTGATAGTATCAGCTGCTTTTATAATTGGAGATTATGCACGAAAAAAAGGTTTTGTAAGATAGGCTATTTTCTGAGTCGCTTGAAAATTCAAGGTTCAGAAGTTAAACGTTATTTGAAAAATGTTAGTGTGAGGTACATATATGGGAAAATGTTAATACTGACATTTGAAGACAGCGAGGAAGAAATACTAAACCATATAGTTTCTTTTGTCAGTACAGGAACGAAGGCATTTCAGGTGGTAGAAAATGCAAGAACAGAATTAAGATTCGATGGATTGGAAATAGATGTTGCAAAACGTTTGGTAAGAAAGCAGAAACAGGAAATAGATTTGACCTTTACTGAATTTGAAATTTTGCATTTATTAGCAAGAAATCCGGGCAGAGTGTTTAGTAAAGAGCAGATATATAATAGTGTTTGGAAAGAACCATATTTCGGTGATTACAACATTGTCATGAGCCATATCCGTAACATACGGAAAAAAATAGAAGATAATCCAAGCAAGCCAATCTACATACAGACGGTTTGGGGAGTCGGCTATAAATTTAATAACAAACTAAAATGAGCAGGTATTGCAGAGTGTTTGTAATATCTGCTTTTTATATGGCTGATAATAATGGTTTACGGACTTTGCCAGAGAAAGAATATAAGAAAGCTGTAAAATTTCACGTTGAATTTTACAGCTTTCCTGCGTATAATATATAAGTGAATAAGCTATATTGTAGTAGGAAAGGAAGTTGATTTTATGCCAAATATATTACCGGTATCAGATTTAAGAAATTATAATGAAGTGTTGAAAAATTGCCAGATTGGAGAACCCGTGTTTTTGACCAAAAACGGTAGAGGTAAGTTTGTGGTTATGGATATTGAGGACTACGAGCGTGAAAAAGCCGAAAAGAAGCTACTCATGAAACTGCAGGAAGCAGAAGAAGCTGTTAGGGATGAAAGTGCCTGGATGAGTTTGGATGAACTAAAGAAATCTGTCGGGGTATAGCATATGATGAAATTGCGGATTAACCCTATTGTGGCAGAGGACTTGAAGAATATTAGAGAGTATATTGCTGAAGATAATGAAGAAATGGCGGTAAAGACCATTCAGGAGATATATGCTCGAATTGAAAATATACAGCAATTTCCGTACATGGGAGCTGATCTTGCTAAGAGGGTCAGCTTCTGGACGGATTATAAGTATGATGTCTGTGTGTTGATTAAATAATTGAGTTTGAGATGAGAGATGCAACTATGTGTAGTGTGAAATGTGCGTTCAATCGAAATTATCAGACAATCACTCTATACACGTGATATACAACCGACCTCAAAACCCCTGCAAATCTGCGGACACCTTAGAAGCTGCTATGCTTGCTCAGGGTGTTTGCTAATTGTATATTTCCAAATAAAAAGGAAAAGTCCTGTAAACGATGCGTTTATGGGACTTTTCTTTTATACATGTAAAACTAATTATAAAGAAGTAGATGTGCAAAAAATGAGAATAAACGGTTGCGCGTTTGTGCAATTTTTCGTATTTTTTCTCAAAACTAGGAATATAGTACCGTAGAACTGACCAGAAAAACGCAGGAACTTTTTTCGACTTTGTGCACACTTATCCGGCCGTCCATGGTATTATAATAACTGTAAAAACCCCCCAATACATTATATAGTTTTTGCTATACCCCATAGTAAAAAT
>ENA-OOUK01000087-OOUK01000087.1-human-gut-metagenome-genome-assembly--contig:-NODE-87-length-17045-cov-29.791383_pt1 | contig 17045 bp, 8 predicted proteins | sample MGYA00241545_ERZ501272 | MGnify/ENA primary metagenome ERZ501272 (study PRJEB25962, sample SAMEA2042280) | human gut metagenome | biome: human gut; feature: human-associated habitat; material: faeces...
TGCATGATTACTTCCAGCCGGTGGTGGATGTGATTCGCGAGCAGGGCTTCAAGGGAATCATCTGGGTTCCGGGCGCAGGTTATCAGAGTCAGTACCAGGATTACGTCAAGTATCCTATCACCGATAGCGAGGACAACTTCTCTTATGCAGTACATGTTTATTCCGGGTGGTATGGAAATATGACCGATAAGAATTACGATCACGATACTTTCATCCGCAACTTCAAAAGTCAGGTGCCGATGGTAGAGACGAAGCCTATCATGGTAACGGAGATAGACTGGAGTCCGGAAGATCCGGACAAGGCGAGCGAAGGTCACTATAATGAGTGGGGACAGTGGATACAACCTAACCTGGGAAGCTGGGCAACAGCATCTACCTCGAAATGGGGATTGGCATGGAAGGCAGTTCACGACCACTTTGGCAATATCGGAATGACGATTACCCATCCACAGGAATATTACGATATTGATGTATATCTTAAAACGGGCAAGGTGATTCCAGGTTTCCAGAATGCCAAGAAACACGGATTGTTCGAAGAGTGTTGCGGCTATGCCTGTATGAACTGGTATAAAGAGTGGTATTTGAAACAAAATACAACGGGAATTAAACAATTAGAAACCCAGGCAGACGTGGTTTCCACCTTATATTATAATATAGAAGGAAAAGAAGTTGAAAAGCCAACTGCAGGTGTTTATATAATAAAACAACTGTTAAGTAATGGAAAAATACGTTCTCGCAAGGTTTTTCTAAAATGATAAACTTTCTGTTACACCACGCAAAGTATGTTTCGAAAGAAATCCATACCTTTGCCGCCGTGAATAAACAGTTTTAGCGCACGCCTAAATTTTTAAAGCATAAATCAAAAATGAATAGAACATGATTGAACAAGTGTTAACAATGAAACGGACAGCAGCCTTATGCTTGGTGGGAGCTTTCTGCAGCCTGAATGCTCAGGCACAGAATATCCAGGTCAAGGGTAATCTTGTTGACGGTACAGGTGAGCCTCTGATAGGTGCCACTGTAAAAGTGAAAGGTAATGCCAGCGTCGGTGCGGTCACCGACTTAGATGGTAATTTCAGCATCAGTGTTCCTTCTGAGAATTCTATCCTCGTATTTACATACGTAGGTATGAAGACCAAGGAAGTAAAGATTGGTAAGAAGAGAGAGTTCAAACTTACTCTTGAAGATGACAACGCCATCGGCGAAGTTGTAGTCGTTGGTTATGGTCAGCAGAAGAAGGCTTCTGTCGTAGGTTCCATCACCCAGACTACTGGTGAGGTTTTGGAGCGTGCAGCTGGTGTCAGCGACGTCGGTTCAGCCTTGACAGGTAACCTCCCAGGAGTTGTTACAATCCAAGGCAATGGTATGCCTGGTGAGGAGGAACCTCAGATTATCATCCGTGGTTCTAGTTCATGGAACAATTCCGACCCTCTCGTTCTCGTTGATGGTATTGAACGTCCTCTGAGCAGCGTGGACATCTCTTCTGTGGAGAGCATCTCTGTACTGAAGGATGCTTCTGCTACTGCAGTCTATGGTGTGAAGGGAGCCAATGGTGTCATCTTGGTTACCACCAAGCGTGGTCAGGAAGGCAAGGCTAAGATTGACATTGGTTTCAATGCTACGTTGAAAGCTCCTTCTAAGTTGCCTAATAAGTACGACTCTTATGATGCGTTGATGCTTCGCAACCAAGTGGTAGAACGTGAACTGGGCATTTATCCTGAAGGTGTTTCATATCTTCGTCCTCAGTCTTTTATAGACAACTATCGAAACCAGACTACGCAGGAGCAGCGTGAACGTTATGCCAATGTGGATTGGCAGGATGCACTTTTCAAAAAGTCTGCTATGTCCTATAATGCGAACGTGAACGTGAGTGGTGGTACAAAATTCGTTAAGTACTTTGCTTCTGCTGATTTCGTGCATGAGGGTGACCTCTTCCGTGAGTATGACAATGGTCGTAACTACAACTCTGGCTATGGATACAATCGTATCAATGTTCGTAGTAACTTGGACTTTGCCATCACAAGTAGCACTACTTTGAAGGTAAATGTGGCTGGTAGCAATGGCGTAAGAAAAGCTCCTTGGAGTAACATGAGCAATAGTGAGTGGCAGATTGGTCAGCAGTGGGCTGGTGCTTATAACATCGCCCCAGATGTGTTCTTGCCACAATATTCTGACGGCTCATGGGGATTCTATCCATCTGCTTCCAATGTAAGTAACTCTGCACAGAATCTTGCTATCGGTGGTACAGCACAGGCTACAACCACTCGTATCAATACAGACTTTACCCTTGAGCAGAAATTGGATTTCATAACCAAAGGCTTAAATTTCCGTGGTACTATCTCTTGGGATAATGTTTTTGTTGAGACAGGACGAGGTATCAATGACTTGAATAATGAAGCCCAGACTAAGTATATTGATCCTGAAACAGGTCAGGTTACTTATGGAAAAGAATTTGAAGGAAATAATAAGTTTGATTGGCAGCAAGGTGTGAACTGGTCAACGGAAGGTGGTTCTGTAGATAATAACCAGACTGTTCGCAACCTCTACTATCAGTTGCAGCTCAACTGGGCTCGCAAGTTTGGACAGCATGATGTATCAGCCATGGGCTTGTTCTCACGTCAGGAGAATGCACGTGGTAGCGTGATGCCAACTTACCGTGAGGACTGGGCGTTCCGTGCTACCTATAGCTATGCAGGTCGTTATAACATCGAGTATAATGGTGCCTATAACGGATCAGAAAAGTTCAGCAAGGACAATCGTTTTGCCTTCTTCAATTCAGGTGCTATCGGATGGACCATCACTGAGGAAAACTTCATGAAGTCTCTTCGTGACAATCACATCATCGATATGTTGAAGTTCCGTGCTTCCTATGGTGAGATTGGTGATGACAACATTGGTGACCCATTTGATTCTACTCGTCGCTGGTTGTATATGAGTCAGTGGGCGTATGGCGGCAAGACTACGATGGATCTCGACCATACAGAGAGCATCTATACATGGTATCGACAGAACACTCTTGGAAATGATAATGTGAAATGGGAAACAGTTAAGAAAACCAACTTCGGTATTGATTATGGTTTCTTGGGAGGCTTGATTACTGGTTCTTTGGATTTCTTCTGTGATCGTCGTAATGACATCTTGATTTTCGGCTCCAACCGTTCTGTTCCTTCTTATTTCGGAACGACAGCACCTACTATTAATAAAGGTAAGGTTCGTACCAGTGGTTACGAGTGGGAATTGAAACTTAATAAGGTGTTTGCTAATGGCTTGCGACTCTGGGGTAATTTCAATATGACCCATGCCAAGAATAAGGTGATTTTGAAGGATGATGCCCTCTTTACTCCAAATTATCAAAAGGAGGCAGGATTTGCCATGAATCAGTATCACTCTTATATAGATAAGGGCTTTATCAATAATATTGATGATTTGATAGGTTCTCCGGCGCACGACTCCAATGACAATCACCGTTTGGTTGGTGACTATTACATTGTTGATTTCAATGGTGATGGTGTTGTTGATAGCAGGGACTCGGCTCCTGTAGGTTATAGCAGTAGTCCGCAGAACACCTATAATGCTACTATTGGTTTCGAATGGAAAGGGTTCTCAGCTTTCGCTCAGTTCTATGGAGTAACTAATGTGACCCGTGACGTATCATTGACAAGCTTTGGTAATATGCTTGATAATGTTTATGATACTGGTACTTGGTGGAATAAGAATCAAAGCAATGCAGAATGTATCCTTCCTCGTTGGGGTGCCACTGCTTCAAGTTACACCTATGGTACACAGTTTATGTATGATGGTTCTTACATTCGTTTGAAGAATGTCGAGATTGCTTATACTTGGACCAAGGGTTGGATTAAGGCATTAGGCGTAAACTACCTCAAGATTTACTTGAATGGTAATAACCTCTGGCTCTGGACTCGTATGCCTGATGACCGTGAGGCAAACCTCGGTGGTGGTGGCTGGTTGGGAGCATACCCTACGGTTCGCCGCTTCAACTTAGGTGTTAAATTCTCATTGTAATTATTAAAAAAAATATTCAGATGAAAAATAAGATAAAGACATTATTGTTGACGGGATGCGTCTCGCTGGCTCTCGGTACTTCGCTGAGTTCTTGTCAAGACTACTTGGACAAGGAGCCAGACTCAACAGTTTCTGCAGACGATGCCTTTGCCAATTTCCGTAATTTCCAAGGTTTCGTTGAGGAAATATACAACTGTATCCCTGATAAAGAGAAATGTAACTATTGTCCTTCATGGAACTGGGGTGATGATGAAATCTTCAATCCTGAGGCTGATAATAGAATGACCCATCAGGTTGATTTAGGTAACTTCCGTGCATGGGAATCTACTGGTAACTGGTTAAAGCGTGATGGTGCTTCTACTTCCACAGATAAGTTCGCACACGGTATTTGGAACCATGCGTGGTATTGCATCAGAAAATGTAATCTCGGTTTACAGAATATCGACAAGTTTGTGACTGGAAGTGCTGAAGAGAAAAAACTGATAGAGGGTCAGCTCTATTTCTTCCGTGCATGGTGGCATGAGGAAATGATGGAGTATTTTGGTGGTATGCCTTATGTGGATACTTATCTCGATGCCAATGCCGAGCAGAGATTGCCACGTCTTTCTTATCAGGAATGCGCTGATAGAGCGGCAGCTGATTTCCGCAAGGCTGCCGATTTGTTGCCTATTAATTGGGATAAGACTTCTGCAGGTGCTGCCACACAAGGTAAGAATGATCTTCGCATCAATAAGATCATGGCTCTTGGTTATCTTGGTAAAACCTATCTTTGGGCTGCTAGTCCTTTGATGAAGAATGGTGCGCAGATTGGTGCCAGCAAGAATGGCAAGACTTATGATTATGATCAGGAATATGCTAAGAAGGCAGCTGAGGCTTTTGGTGAACTGCTCTCTCTTGTGGAAGCTGGTCAGACACAATATGCATTGGCAGAGTTTAAGTACTCAGACATCTACAATCATGAGAAATCTGCTGATGCCAATAGCTGTTTTTCTGATATATTCTATACCAAGAAGCAGAACTGGAAAATGCCTGGAACGGTTGAAGCTATCTTCCGTGGTCCATCTCCTGATTTTAATGGCTCTAACTGGAATACCTCTAAGGTCTTTGGCCCTAAGGTACAGAAAGTAGTTGCTCATGATAATGTCATTCACCAACCTACGGCCAACCTTGTAGAGGCTTATGGAATGGCTAACGGAGAACCAATCTATTTGGTTGAGAATGGTCAGTATGTACCCAATCCAAAGTCTGGTTTCGACCCTGAGCATCCTTTCAAAAATCGTGATCCCCGTTTCTACCACGATATCGTCTTCGATGGTTTTAAGTATTTGAACGGAACACCTGGTCAGTATGCAGATTTACAGTATTGCCAATTATATACGGGTGGTAATATGCGCCCAATAGCAAATGCAAGCCGTACGGGTTATTTCATTCAGAAGTTGGTGCCTCATACTTGTAATGAAGTGGATAAAGATTACGATTGGGGTTCAGCTTTACACTGCTATTTGCCATATATGCGTCTTGCAGACATATACTTGATGTATGCAGAGGCTTGTGCTGCATTCGGTGGTGCTTCTGGCAAGTCTTCAAACTTTGGCAAGACCGCAGAAGATGCAATTAATACACTTCGCGACCGTTGTGGTGCAGGTCATGTTGCTCCAGAATTTGTTGCAGACAACCATAAGTTCATGGACGAGGTCCGTCGTGAGCGTGAGGTAGAACTTTCTTTCGAAGGATTCCGTTTTTGTGACTTGCAGCGTTGGTTGCTTCTGACAGAGGCACCATATAATCAAAAATTCTCACAGGAGTTTGACCGTGTGGAAAGTGCAGACTTCTATACGAAGAATGATCCTAAGGACGCTCGGGTTGCCAATTATCGTAGAAAGTTGATATTGACTCGTAATTTTGGTACCAAGCACTATTGGTTCCCATTGCCAATCAAGGAGACTCAGATCAGTTCAGAGTTTAAACAAAATCCAGGCTGGTAAGGTTTAAAATTATAAATTAGTAATACTAAATGAATAATGATAGTATGAATTCAAGATTCAAATCATATAATTATAAGCTTTTTGTAGCAAGTCTCGTGGCTTTGGCTCCTCTTGGTGCCAATGCCAAGACTGCACAGACAAGCGAATCCGATACAGCCAGTGCCGACAAGGAGATGGTTCAGGTGGCTTACCGAAAGGTAGCCAAGGATGACATCTTGGGCGGTGTGTCTGTAGTCGATGTAGAGAACTTGATGAAGAAGAATTACCATACTTATAGCCTCGACAATATGCAAGGTTATGTAGGTGGTTGGAATGGCAATTCTCTCTGGGGTATGGATGCCGACAACGCTGGTTATCTCGTCTTGGTAGATGGTGTGCCTCGTGAAGCTAACAACGTTCAACCAAGTGAGATTGCACAGATTTCTTTCCTCAAGGGTGCGCAGGCTGTGGTGCTCTATGGTAGCAAGGCTGCCAAGGGTGCTGTAGTCATAACTACCAAGCGTGGTCATAATGACGGCTTGAAGGTCGAGGTGCAGGCTAATGCAGGTTTGAATGTAGCAAAGTCTTATCCTGAGTATCTTAGCAGTGCAGAGTATATGACTCTCTATAACGAGGCTCGTCGTAATGATGGTCTGTCTGAGCTTTATTCTGCTGAGGACATCTATAATCATGGAGCAGGTTTGAACCCTTATCGTTATCCTAATCTCGATTTCTATTCTTCTGATTATCTCAGAAAGATGAACAGCCGTTATGAGGCTACTGCAGAAATCAGCGGTGGTGGTAAGCGAGCTCATTTCTATAGCAATATCAACTATTATCGCCAGGGCGATTATTTCAAGTTTGGTGAGGCTAAGAATAATAATACCCAGCGCTTCAGCGTTCGTGGTAATGTGGATATAGACATTACTGATGATATTAAGGCTTGGGTCAACTCCAGTGCAACCTTCTATGATTCTCATTCTGCAAAGGGTAATTACTGGGAAGCTGCTGCTACTTGGCGTCCTAATTTTCCACAGAATGCAGCTCCTCTTATCTCCACAGATATGATAGCCCCTAATGCGAAGGCTGCTTGGGACTTGATGAGCGTTGCGAAGTTGGTAGATGGCAAATACTTCCTTGCTGGTACTCAGGCAAACTCCTCCAATGTTTTTGCTGATATCTATTCTGCAGGAAGTAGTAAATTTACTAGTCGTCAATTCCAGTTTGATACGGGTATCAATATCAACTTGCACAAGGTGTTGAAGGGCTTGTCTTTCGAGACTCATTTCGCAGTCGACTATGCTACCTCTTATAATACTTCTTTCGATAATAGCTATGCTGTTTATATCCCAACATGGGCTAACATTGATGGCAAGGATATGATTGTCGCATTGAAGAAGGAAGGTGAGGATAAAAAGTCTGGCAACCAGAACATCAGCGGAAGTACAGATAACCAGACCATGTTTTTCTCTGGTCAGTTCAACTACAACAATACTTTCAACAAGGTTCACAATCTGTCGGCAATGTTGATAGCTTCTGGCTTCCAGCAGTCGAAGTCTGGACAGTATCATAAGAACTCTAGTGCCAATCTTGCATTCGATGCTTCTTACAATTATGCCCAGAAGTATTACGCAGATTTTGGATTAGCTGCCATTCACTCTGCCCAGTTGGCTCCAGGTCATCGTGAGGCTCTCTCACCATCACTTTCTTTGGGTTGGAGACTCAAGAATGAGTCTTTCTTGAAGAATTCCAAGGTGGTAGATGACATGATGATTAGTGTATCAGGTAGTATTATCAATGAGGATATTGATATAGCAAATGGTGACAATCGCTACTATCTCTATCAGAGTATTTGGACTTCTGATTACGGCTATGGATGGTATGATGGATCTAGCGATAAATACACCTATTCAAAAAGAGGTGAGAACAAAGACCTTGATTTTATCAAGCGCAAAGAGTTGTCTCTGAATTTCAAGACATCCCTGTGGCAGAAATTGGTGACATTGGATGCAAGTTTCTTCATCAATTCGATGGAGGGTTATCTCATCTCTTCGCCAACATTCTATCCATCTCATTTGAATACTGGTTATCCAGCGGCTTCGTTTATGCCTGTACTGAATTACAACAATAATCGTAGAGTAGGATTTGATTTCGCAGCCAACTTCAATAAGAAGGTAGGTGATGTGGATCTCTCACTTGGTGTGACAGGTACTTACTATACAACCAAGGCTACCAAACGAGATGAGAACAACGTAGAGCAGTATCAGAACAGACAAGGAAAGGCAGTTGATGGCATTTGGGGTTACAAGAGCGCAGGTCTCTTCCAAAGCGAGGAGGAAATCAAAACTTCTCCAGACCAAAGCTATTTTGGTGGAACAGTTAAACCTGGTGACATCAAGTATGTGGATGTAAATGGTGATAATAAAATTGACCAATACGACCAAGTCTTCTTGGGTAAGGGTGGTTGGTATGGAGCACCATTCACGCTTGGTGTCAATCTTACAGCTAAGTGGAAGAACTTTACCTTCTTCGCTCTTGGTACCGGTAACTTCGGTGCTTGGGGAGTCAAGAATAATTCTTATTGGTGGGTAAAGGGCGATAGCAAATATTCTGCTGTAGTTCGTAACCGATGGACAGAGGAAACCAAAGAGACTGCAACCTATCCTCGTTTGACATCTCTTGATGGTAACAACAACTTCCAGACATCAGACTTCTGGATGTACAAGACGGATGCTTTCAGCTTGGCTAAGGTCCAGATAACTTACGACTTGCCTAGTACTTTGTTCCAAAAGACATGGCTTAAGGGGTTGTCGGCATACGTAAGCGGAGCTAACTTGCTTACCATTTCAGGAGAGCGCGAAGTCTTAGAGATGAACGTTGGGTCTGCGCCTCAGACACGCTATTATAATATAGGTGTGAAGGCAACATTCTAATCATTTTAAAATGTAGAAAGAAATGAAAGTAAAAAATATATTTATATTAGCAGCAATGTCGCTTACTTTGGCTTCTTGCTCAGATCTCTTCGAGCCTGCAGATGAAAACAACCGTGGCTTGAATGAGATTTACAATGAGCCAACATACGCTCAGGGACTATTGGGATATGGTTATGCCATGCTTCCTTACAATACGAAGAGTGTTACTGATGTTGCTACAGATGACGCTGTAAGCAATGACTTGACAAATAGCTTTCTCAAGATGGCTACAGGTTCTTGGACTGCTAATAGCGATCCTATGTCTAAATGGACAAATGGTCGTGCTAGTATCCAATATCTCAATATCTTCCTTCAGGAGGTAGATAAGGTAAACTGGGCAAAGGACGAGAATGCCCGTAAGATGTATTGTGATAGCCGTAAAGGTGAAGCTTATGCTTTGAGAGCTCTCAACTTGTATTATCTTTTGATGAATCATGGTGGATGGACAGCCGATGGCAAACTGCTTGGCGTTCCTAATTTGACAGAACCAGAGACTTCTACTGATAATTTCAACAAGCCACGTAATACATTCCAAGAGTGCTTGGATCAAATCTATAGCGATTTGGACGAGGCTGCCAAGCTTCTCCCTCTTGATTACAATGATTTGACTAATGATAACGATGTTCCTGCCAAGTATAAGGAAATCGGAGTAAAGACCGCAGGAGACTACAACCGTGTGTTTGGTTCCATTATGCGTGGTCGTATCAGCGGTCGTATCGCTGAGGCTATTCGCTCACAGGTATCTTTGCTTGCAGCTAGTCCTGCTTTCTCTGAAGGTACAAACGTGGATTATGCTAAGGCTGCTGACGATGCAGCTACCGTTCTTGACCGTATCAATGGTGTGAATGGATTGTCTGCTACAGGTAATAATTGGTTTATGCAAACCAGGGAAATCGATGCGCTTGGATCAGGTGCTTGTCCTGCTGCAATTCTTTGGCGTGGCAGTCGTACCAATGGTGCTGATGACTGGGATCTTGGTCTGAACCAAGAGTCTGATAATTTCCCTCCGTCTCTTTATGGTAAGGGTAGAATCAACCCAACTCAGAATCTGGTCGATGCATTCCCTGCTGTAAATGGTTATCCTATCACCGATGATCGTTCTGAGTATGATAAGTTGAATCCTTACAGCAATCGAGATCCTCGTCTTGACCTTTATATCATTCATGATGGTAGTACTTATAAGGGAAAGACCATTCATACAGACATTACGACGGCTAATAACAATGATGGTTTGAATAAGATTTCCAATTCTACTCGTACAGGCTATTACATGAAAAAGCTGTTGCGTGAGGATTGTAATCCTGACCCTAATGCAAAGAATGCTCAGTATCATTATCCTGTGTATATTCGCTATACTGAGATATTCCTTGATTACGCTGAGGCTGCCAACGAGGCTTGGGGACCAAAGGGTAAGGGAACTCACAACTACTCAGCTTACGATGTAATCAAGGCAATCCGTGAGCGTGCCGGAATTGGCGAGTTTGGCGAGGATCCATACTTGGATGAGTGCGCTGGTAGCAAAGAGAAAATGCGTGAGTTGATTCGAAACGAGCGTCGTTTGGAACTTTGTTTTGAAAATAAGCGCTTTAGTGACCTTCGCCGTTGGAAAGCTCCTCTAAATGAGGCTGTGCGTGGTATAGAAATCACTTTAGAGGCTGGTGCCCCATTATACAAAGTCATGAAGGTTGAGGATCGCAACTATAAAGATTACATGTATTACGGTCCTATACCACAGAGCGAAATGTTGAAGTGGAGCAACTTGCAGCAGAATAAGGGCTGGGAAGTAAAAAATAACGACTAATATTTAAAATGATGAAAACAATGAAGATAAGCAAATATTTGTCCATGGCTGCATTGGGAATCTTGGCTTTAGGCTTTAACTCTTGTGAGAATGGCAACCAAGAATTTCCTGATTATGAGGGCGGTACTACTGTATATTATCCTTATCAGTATATCGAACGTTCTGTAGTTTTAGGCAATGATGAGAATCGCGATAATACGGATGATAACAATCATGTATTGTATATCGTATCTACAATGGGTGGAGCATATAATGGAAAAAACATCACATTGAATGTAGATGTTGATAATTCATTGTGTGACAATCTGTATTTTGAGGATGGAGTCACTCCTGTAAAGCCAATGCCTAGCAATTATTATACAATTCCTACCAAGACGGTTGCGTATAATGGGAAAATGCAGGGACGTCTTCAGGTTAAGTTGGAGGATGCTTTTTTTGCTGACCCTGATTGTGCAAAGAATACATATGTAATCCCAGTTCGCATCAAGGAAATGGTGGGAGCCGATTCTATTCTTTCGGGTTCTCCTGCCGTTGCAGGTACAACTCCTGTTCGTACTGATGCTTCAGCTTGGTTAATTGCTCCTAAGGATTATATCCTTTATTGCGTTAAGTTTATGAATCCATGGGATGGCTTTTATTTCCGTAGAGGAACTGACAAGATTACAGAGAATGGACAAACTCATGAGGTAAAGCGTGAAGGTGCAACTATTGAAAAGGATGAAGTGAGTCACATTACAACCAAGAGTTTGAAGGAATGTAATTTCGAAGTCTCTGTAAATAAAGCTGACGGCTCTAAGGTCACTTGCAACTTGAAACTTACGTTCGATGATAAGGGTAATTGTACCGTTACTTCTGATACAGAGGGCATGACTGCTTCCGGTACAGGTAAGTTTGTAGAAAAGGGAGCAAAGTTGGCTTGGGGTAACAAGGATCGTGACATCCTGACTCTCAATTACAAGGTTGATTTCGGTTCAGGCATTGTTTTGGAAACATCCGATCAGTTTGTTGCCCAGACTCGTGGTAACACCAATGGTATTGTTCAATTCAGTCCTCAGTATATCAGGAAGTAATATTCTTGATAGATAAGTGTCATTCTAATAATTTGATTATTATGAAATTGAAAAATATTAATTTAGGTTTAGGCTTGATGGCTCTCTTGGCTTTGTCTTCTTGTGCTGATGACAAGTTCTCGGAGTACAGAACTGATATGACCAAGAATTTGAAGGAATATCAGTATCTGAATAACTACGAGCCTTTGAAGAAATACGTGGAAGATATGAAAGCTTCCGGCAAGTGCAATCCCGACTTTAAGTTGGGCATTGCGCTCGAAGCAGCCGAATTCAACAAGCAGGGACTTGTATATTGTCTTGCTGGTAGCAATTTCAATGAGACTGTAGCCGGCAACGCCATGAAGATGGCTTCTTGTGTTGCTGATGATGGTCGCATGAATTTTGATAATGTAAGTGAATATGTTAAGAATGCCACAGATGCAGGTCTTTCGGTTTATGGTCATACCTTGGCTTGGCATGAACAGCAGCCTAACAAGTATCTGAATGGGCTGATTGCTGATAAGGTAATAGAAGTAGACCCTAGTCAGAAAGTTGAGAAGACTGATTATGAACTTGACTGTTCTACTCTTTCATCTTACGATTGGACGGGTTCGCCTGCTTCTGTAAAAACAGAGTGGAATAAAGGTGGTGCTGTGGTCATAACCAATCCAGAGCCGATAGACCCATTTTATGAGCTTCAGTACTGGCTGGTAAATGGCATTCCTCTTAAAACAGGCACTAAATATAAGATTACCTTCCTTTGCAAGGCAGAAGGTGAATCGCCTGCTAATATCCGCTTTAAGTTGGGTAACTGGGGAGCTGGCGCCAAGAATACCTTCAAGATTCCTGTAGGTGGTGATTATAAAGAAGTTTCGTTCGATGTAACTCCTGTCATGGATAGTAATGGTCTCTTCTTCCAGCACGGAGATTTTGCAGGTAAGATTTATTGGAAGTCTATTAAAATCTCTCATTTCGAGGCTCCTTCTGTTGAAATCCCTGTAAGTGTTGGGCATCTTACCTTTGATGATGGTCAGAACCTTGGTGGATGGGGTATGGATAATGCGCCAAAGATTGTAAATGGTGTTTGTGAGGTTGGTAACAACGCAGCCAAGGAAAACCCTTGGAATGCACAGGTTAACTATGAACCAGGTTTCGCTTTCGAGAATGGTAAAACCTATCACTTGAAGATGAAAATCAAGGGTTCTGTAGCTGGCGAATTTGGTGCTGGATTCCAGAATCCTGAAGGATACATAGGCTGTGGTGACTTCCCTACCATCAAGGTTACAACTGATTGGAAGGAAGTTGATGTAGCTACCACATGTAATGGTGACAATGCCTTGCGCCTGCTGCTGAATATCGGCAAATATGCGGGTACCCTCCATATTGATGATTTTGAAGTTTACTACACGAAGCCTTCAAATACTATTCCTCTTACAGATGAGGAAAAGAAGAAAGCACTTACTCCTGTTTTGCAGAATTGGATTTACGGCATGATGGCAGCTACCGAGGGTAAGGTGAAGGCTTGGGATGTTGTAAACGAGTCTATCTCTGGTAAAGATATTGATGGCGATGGTTACTACGATCTCCAGTCTGCCACACGTGGTACAGTTTCTCCAGATGATGCCAAGAACAAATTCTACTGGCAGGATTACCTGGGTGACCTTGATTATGTTCGCACTGCTGTAGCTGCAGCTCGCAAGGGCTTTGCTGATGCTGGTGGAAAACCTGAGGAGTTGAAGCTCTTCATCAATGATTATAACCTCGAAACTGCTTACGACGATAACAAGAAGCTCAAGAGTCTGATTCATTGGATTGAGGAGTGGGAGAAGGACGGCGTTACCAAGATTGATGGTATCGGCAGTCAGATGCACGTTTCATGCTGCATGGATCCTGTTGAGCAGAAAAAAAGAGAGGATGCTTACGTGAACATGCTCAACCTGATGGTTAGTACAGGTAGGTTGGTTCGTATTTCTGAGTTGGATATGGGCTTGGAGGTTCCGAACGTGGATAAGAACAGCAAAGACCCATATATCCAAGTAAAGACTACTGATATGACCGAGGAACAGCACAAGGCAATGCGTGCTTACTACGAGTTTATCGTCAAGAAATATCTTGAGATTGTTCCTAAGGAGCAGCAGTGGGGTATCTGCCAGTGGTGTGCTACTGACAGTCCTGCCAATAGTGGTTGGCGTCCTGGTTTGCCAGTAGGCCTCTGGGATTTGGATTATTATCGCAAGCATACCTATGCAGGTTTTGCTGCAGGCCTTGGTGCTCCAGAATATTGGAAGGAAGCCAAGTAATTACTCTAAAAGACATTAGTTTTAGGTTTATCATACAAAGATTAACCGAAAAAAGATGTTAGTCGTTAAGGTTGGCTGTGTTGTGATGACACGGTCAACCTTTTTGCATTTTTTTAATGATGAAAATATTCTCTTTCTCCTATGTGTCATTCTTGAAAGAGATTGTCTAGTGTGACTTCGCTGTTTACTATACTTGAATGGATGCCATTGGCAACACCAAATGTAAGCCTCGCTAGCCACGCCACCAATATTCAATACCTTGCGTTTTCGTGCCAAAATCTTTAATTTGGCTTCCCAGAGAAGGACGTGATGTATTAGGCTCATCTGTATATTTTTCCTCTGTTTTGACTAAACATTTGGGGAATCTGGAATATTTTGGGTAAAAACATTTGGGGAATCTGGAACATTTTGGGCAAAAACATTTGGGGAATCTGGAATATTTTGTATCTTTGCACTCAAAATCAAAATGTTATGGCAAATATTGTGTTTGAAAGAAAAATATATGATAAGATGCTTGCTTGGAAGCAAGAGCGTCAGGGGAAGACTGCGCTTCTTATCAAGGGAGCAAGACGCATAGGAAAATCTACTATAGTGCGTACTTTTGCTGGGCGAGAGTACAAAAGCTATATATTGATAGATTTCTCTATGGCTTCAAAGGCTGTTACAGATCTTTTTGAAGATTTAATGAATTTAGATTTTATCTTTCTTCGCCTTCAGTCTATTTATCAGGTGGTCTTGGAGAAGCGAAAGTCTGTGATTATTTTTGATGAAGTGCAACTTTGTCCTAAGGCTCGCCAAGCTATTAAACATCTAGTGGCTGATGGTAGATACGATTATATAGAGACGGGTTCTCTAATTAGTATAAAAAAGAATGTAGCTAATATTATCATCCCAAGTGAAGAGACGCGTTTGGAAATGTATCCAATGGACTTTGAGGAATTTTGCTGGGCTTTAGGGGATAAAGTTACGATGCCCTTGCTCAAACAATTTTTTGATTCACGGATCCCTTTGGAAGCTGCTCATCGAGAAACTATGCGTCGGCTTCGCCTTTATATGCTTGTTGGTGGAATGCCACAAGCTGTAAAAGAATATCTTGAGACGAATAATCTTAGTAAGACGGATGCTGTGAAAAGGGAAATTTTGGAACTCTATTTGGATGATTTTAGAAAGATCGACAATAGTGGACGAGCAGCTAAACTTTTTGCTAATATACCTGCTCAGCTGAATAATAATGCATCTAGATACCAAGTAGCTAGTGTGTTGGATGATTCTGAACGTAAGAACATAATGGGTATATTGGAGGAAATGAAGGATAGTATGGTTGTAAATTTTGCCTATCATGCCAATGATCCGAATGTAGGTCTGGCTCTTCATAGTGATGGTAATTTCTATAAAATGTTTACGGCAGATACGGGGCTTTTTGTGACTCTCGCCTTTTGGGACAAAGATCATACTGAAAATATTATTTATGAAAAGCTTTTGAGTGATAAGCTGAGTAGTGATATGGGATATGTATATGAGAATCTTGTAGCGCAGATGTTAGTAGCTTCTGGCAATAAACTTTATTATTATACTTTCCCTCATGCCACTAGCCATAAAAGTTATGAAGTGGATTTCCTTCTTTCAAGAGGAAAGAAAATTTATCCGATAGAGGTGAAATCCTCAGGATATAATACTCATAAGTCACTAGACGAGTTTTGTGCTAAATATTCTGATCGAATAGATAAGAGATATCTCTTGTATACAAAGGATTTGAAGAAAGATGGACAAACGCTCCTCTTACCGATTTATATGACTCCTTTGTTGTGATTTCCTCTTCAAATAGGTTTGATGGTGTATCATTTTCGTTATAATGTTGGCTATCAAACCTATTTGGTACTTCTCACAAAGTATTTGTTATACCACGCAAAGTCTTTTTCAGCCTTTTCTGTTACTTTTGCAAGCGGAAATGAGAAACATTTCTCGTTCCACGAATGAACAATTATTATCAATAAACTTAAAATTAAAAGCTTATGAAAAAGATTTTTACTTTGATTGCTGCTGCCTTGATGGCAGTTAACGTGAGTGCAGCTAACAAGGTGCTGAAGATTACTGGCACCGCTGACAAGGTTAATCCTTGGGACAGCCAGTGTTATATCAACCTTAAGAATCTAGAGAAGGGCAAGGCTTATGTCGTGAAGTTTGATGTGTACACTACAGCTGGTACCGAATTCAAAATCGGAACAGAGGCTATTGACGAGACTCAGACAGAGCATATGACGGAGTGGAATGCTTCTGCAGTGTTCAATTATACTGAGGAACTTACCTTGACTAATCAAAAGTCAGAGGCAGTAATAAACTTCCCTGGTAAGACCACGGTTACTTGTCACTCCCACTGTACTGCAAAGCCAGGAATGGAGATAGATCATACAAATGGTAATACCAAAAATTGTAATCCGGAAATTTTGAAGGATTATGAGTATGCAGCTACTGCACTCTTGCTGAATGTAGGAAAGATGCCTAAGGATGCAGTCATCTATATTGGTAGCATTAAGGTGTATGATGCAGATGGCAACCTCCTTTCAACAGAGGATTTTGATAATGCAACAGTTGGTGAGTATGATGCTACTAAGACTATTCACTATCCAGCTTGGCAGAATGCTGCTACATTTGAAATTGTAGAAGAGCCTACTACAGGCATTTCTAATATTGAGAGTGCAAATGTAGCTAAGGATGGCAAGTGCTTCAACCTCGCTGGTCAGCAGGTAGGTAAGAACTATAAGGGCGTTGTCATCAAGAATGGTAAAAAGATGGTTATCAAGTAATAGATGAGACGTTTTACAATGCTCGCATCGTACTATATATAATAATGTGTACGATGATGTAGAATCTATATAATATAAATATTAAACAAATGGTATAAAAAATCCCAGAATCGCTCTTCCAAGCAGTTCTGG
>ENA-OOUK01000101-OOUK01000101.1-human-gut-metagenome-genome-assembly--contig:-NODE-101-length-15354-cov-24.757065_pt1 | contig 15354 bp, 9 predicted proteins | sample MGYA00241545_ERZ501272 | MGnify/ENA primary metagenome ERZ501272 (study PRJEB25962, sample SAMEA2042280) | human gut metagenome | biome: human gut; feature: human-associated habitat; material: faeces...
ACTGAGGAACTGAGTTATTGAGGAACTGAGTCAATGATAGAGACTTTGAATCTTACTCTTGATACTGTTAAATATGTGCTTATGTTAAAAGTTAAGTATCAGATTATCAGATAAATAAAACACTTGACGCCCTAAAATAGGGCGTCAAGTGTTTATTGTGATACCCATACCCCCTAAAACAGGGGGCATGGGTATGAAAAGAATTTCGTTACATTGAACTTTCAAATCGTAACTTGATGAGATCTGGCTGATTTACATCTCAACCACTACTTCATGCTTGCCTTCAGAGCAAGGAATGATGGTGCCTGAGATAGGAGTGCCATCCACTGTAATCTGCTTCACGCCCTTCTGGTTTCCGCTAGGATTCTTTACTGTGATATGGTATTCGCCACCACGGAACTTGCGGGTTACCTCATACTCCTTAGCGGTGCTTGGGAGACAAGGATCGATGAGCAAACCTTCATAATCTGGCTTGATGCCGAGGATGAATTCTGATACTGTATACCACATCCATGCCGCTGTACCGGTGAGCCAGGAGTTCTTTCCTTCGCCCGGTTTGGCTGCATCCTTACCGGCTACCATCTGGCAGTTTACGTAAGGTTCTACCTTGTGAAGTGTCTGATATTTTTCCTCTACATAGCTAGGCAGAATCTTGGTATAATGGCTCCAGGCATCGTTGCCTCGACCGGCTACAGTCTCTCCGATGATGACCCAAGGATTGTTGTGGCAGAAGATGCCGGCGTTCTCCTTGTAACCTTCAGGATAAGAAGAAATCTCACCCATTTCTACATGATAGGTAGTGTAGGCTGGGTTGTTCAGCACCAGTCCGTGCTCGCATTCCAATCGTTTCTTACTGCTGTCCAGTGCTTTATCGCAGAGTCCTTCTTCCAGACCGATACCAGCCATCGTACACCAGCCCTGGCTCTCGATGAAGATTTTGCCTTCTTCGTTCTCATCACTACCAATCTTGTTGCCGAAGAAATCGTAAGCGCGGAGGAACCATTCTCCGTCCCATCCATGCTGCTTCACAGCCTCGTTCATCTCATCTACAGCCTGCTGCATGCGCTCGGCTTCTGTCAAATAATCTTCCTCTGCAAGACCGGCTATTTCGCCATCCTTGCTTTCCAAAGCTTCCTTGGCAAGCTGCTTGCACAGAGCCACATAATCCTTGCCGGTAACCACGAACAGACCGGCTATCATCAGACTCTCTGCCTTGCTTCCTTCGCCCTTGTTTTCGGTGGTCTGGAAACTCTCGTTAGGGTCCCAGGAGAAGCAGTTCAGGTTCAGACAGTCGTTCCAGTCGGCTCTTCCGATGAGTGGCAACTTGTGCGGACCCAGGTTGTTGATAACATGGTTCATCGAAATCTTGAGGTGCTCGAAGAGGCTTACTTCTGTGCCTGGCTGGTTGTCGAAAGGCACCTGCTCAGCGAGGATAGAGAAGTCGCCCGTCTCCTTGATATAGGCTACGGTACCGAAGATGAGCCAGCAAGGGTCGTCGTTGAAACCGCCACCGATATCGTTGTTGCCGCGCTTGGTGAGCGGCTGATACTGGTGGTAGCAGCCACCGTCTGGGAACTGGGTGCTGGCGATATCGATGATGCGCTGGCGGGCACGGGTAGGTATCTGATGAACGAAGCCTACGAGGTCCTGGTTGGAATCGCGGAAGCCCATGCCTCGACCGATGCCGCTTTCGAAGAAACTTGCTGAGCGTGACATACAGAAGGTGATCATGCACTGATACTGGTTCCAGATGTTCACCATACGGTCTAACTTGTCGTTGCCGCTCTTCACGGTGAAGATGTTCAGCAGGTTATCCCAGTACTTGTTGAGTTCTGCGAAGGCAGCATCCACCTTTTCGGTGGTATCAAACTTGGCGATAAGCTGATGAGCTTTCTCCTTGTTGATTACCTTCTTGGCGCTGAACTTCTTGTCCTGCTCGTTCTCCATATATCCCAAAAGGAAGATGAGGTCGCGGCTCTCGCCTGGCTGCAGGGTAACCTCGATATAATGAGATGCGATAGGGCTCCAGCCGTGGGCAAAACTGTTGCGTGGCTTGCCTTCCATCACAGCCTCAGGCTCGGCAAACTCGTTGTAGAGTCCGATGAAGCTCTCGCGGTCGGTATCGTAGCCCTGAATCTCGGTATTCACTGTGTAGAAAGCATAGTGGTTGCGGCGCTCACGGTATTCGGTCTTGTGATAGATGGTAGAACCTTCTACCTCTACTTCGCCCGTAGAGAAGTTGCGCTGGAAGTTCTCCATGTCGGTAGCAGCATTCCAGAGGCACCACTCTGCAAAGGAGAACACTTTGAGGGTCTTCACCTCCTCAGTCTGGTTCTTCAGCGTCATCTTCTGCACCTCAGCCCATGTATGGAGCGGTACGAAGAAAAGCACACTCGCCTCCACGCCGTTCTTGCTGCCCGTGATGCGGGTATAGTTCATGCCGTGGCGGCACTCGTAGCTGTCGAGCGGTGTCTTGCAAGGTTTCCATCCCGGGTTCCATACGGTATCGCCATCTTTGATATAGAAATAGCGACCGCCGTTATCCATCGGCACACCATTGTAGCGATAACGGGTGATGCGACGGAACTTGGCATCCTTGTAGAAGGAATAACCACCTGCTGTGTTTGAGATGAGCGAGAAGAAATCCTCGTTACCCAAATAATTGATCCAAGGCCATGGGGTCTTTGGGTCAGTAATCACGTATTCGCGATTGGCGTCATCAAAATGACCATACTTTTTTTCTGCCATTGTTTTTTTAATGTTATTTCTTGGTAAAATATACTATTTTGGTGCAAAGATAGTAAAAAGTTTAAGTTTCGGGGTTAGAAAACAGTTTTTTTTTGTATTTTTGCAATGAAAAGTTTGATGATTATCATCATTCTATAAACATTTTATATAGTTGGCTTATGAAAAGAAACATTTTATCACTTCTGATAGCCCTCTTTGCTACGATGCAGGTAGCGGCTCAGACATACGACAACTTGTGGAAGCAAGCTGAAATCAATGCTCAGAAGGACCAGCCTAAGAGCGAAATCGCGGTGATGAAGAAAATCATCGCCAAGGCTTCGGCTGCCAAAGATTACGGGCAGCTGCTGGCGGCTGAGATAAGACAGATGACACTCTGGAAAGAGATTTCGGCTGACTCGCTGGCGCCTAACGTGAAGCGGATGGAAGCAGAGGTGCTGAAGGTGAACGACCCCGCATTGAAGGCGGTGAGATATGCCGTGCTGGGCAAGGTGTACCGTGATATGAACGAAAAGAAAAGCCAGGAGTTCTTCAAGAAGGCCTTGGGACAGCCTGAACTTCTTGCCCGACATACATCTGCAGAGTATGTTCCATTGACGCTGAAGGGCGTGGATGGCAGTTCCTTTAACAACGATCTGCTGCATCTCATCGGATTCGAGGCAGACTGCAAGGAGGCGTATCTGCAGCTGTACACCTATTATAATAAGGTGGGCAATCGGGGTGCGGCTTGTCTCTGTGCCTATAAGCTCATCGAGAAATACCGCCAGGACGACGTGAGAGAGGTGAAGAAATCGAAGTATCTGCAGACCATCGACTCGCTCATCCAGATTTATCAGGATATTCCGGAGGCAGGCGAACTTGCCGTGGAGCATTTCCGCTTCATGGAAGGTGCTACCGATGCCAAACCGCAGGATAAGCTCAACTATATCAACTATGCGCTGAGCCGCTGGGGTGAATGGTCGAGAATGAACGAACTGAGAAATGCGCAGAAGCGACTTACCGAACCGATGTTCCGGGTGAAGGATATGCCGCAGGTATTGCGACCTGGGGAGAAGGTTTGGGTGCAGCTGGATGTGCGTAATCTCCAGTACCTGAAAATCAGCATCTCCCGCCTCAATATTACGGCAGATAACGATTATAATGCGCAGGATGAGGCTACCTATAAGATGCTCCTGAAGAAGACTACGAAGCTGCATCAGAAGGATTTCAGCCGCAACTACTACGGTCGGCCGGATTATGAAACGGTGAAGGATTCCATCGAAATCGGTGGCAATCTGCCGCTGGGTGCCTATCTGATGGAGGTGACTTCGGATAATACCAGCATCGCTCCGCAGCGAGAACTCTTCTATGTCAGCAATCTGGCGGTGATGATTCAGCAGTTGCCTGATGATAAGCATCGCTATGTGGTGGTGAATGCTACCGATGGACAGCCTGTACCGGGTGCGAAAATCATGCTCTATGACAGGGATTATGATGTGAAGACGGGCAAGTGGAAGAGACTGGTTCATGCCCGCTTGACTACCGATGAGAACGGCGAGGCTTACTTCAAGAATGTGGATGGAAACGTCTTGATTTCCACCAGCAATGACAAGTTTACGCCTGCCAAGGATATCTATCTTTCTCGCACCCGCTATTACGAACGGAAGGATGACAAGATTAAACATCAGCTGTTTACCGACCGCAGCATCTATCGCCCGGGTCAGACCGTGCATGCCTCAGCCATTTCCTACATCGTGAAGAAGGGCTTGGATGCCAGTGTGCCTGGCAAGAGCATGGAACTGAATTTTATCCTGCGAGATGCTAACTGGAAGCAGGTGGCTGAGCAGAAGGCTACTACCGATGAATACGGTACGGCTTCCGTAGATTTCGGATTGCCGAAGGAGGGACAGACGGGACTGTATTCCATCTCCGTGAATGGAACGGTAACAAAATATGTAAGAGTGGAGGAATATAAGCGTCCAACCTTCGAGATTACCTTCCCGAAGGTGAACGAGAAATATACCTGGGGCGACACCGTGGTGGTGAAAGCTTCAGCCAAGACCTATGCCGGAGTGCCGGTACAGGGTGCCAAGGTGGAGTATCAGGTGACCCGCAGAAACCAGCTTTGGTGGTGGGGCGCAGGCTCTGCCGGACAGTTGGTGAAGACTGACAGTTGCGTGACTCGTGAGGACGGAACCTTCGACGTAGAGATTCCGCTGGAGGCTTCCTTGTCAGGAAAAGACGAGGCTGATATGAGCGAGTTCATGCGCATCGCCCGTTTCTTCAACTTCGAGGTCTCTGCCATCGTTACCGACATCAGCGGTGAGAGCCACGAGGGCGTGATGAGTCTGCCTCTGGGCACCAAGCCAACCATCCTCACGGTGAATCTTCCTAAGCGTATCGAAACAGACAGTCTGAAGACGGTGACCTTCGCTTACCGCAATGCCAGTGGTATGCCGATTTCTAGTAGGTTGAAATATCGAATTGATAAGGGCGAATGGAAGGATGCCGAGGCGAATGTATCGGTTTCTATCAAGGAATATGCTTCTTCTGCATCATCTGCCTCTTCTTCCCTCGTTTGGAAATCTGGCGTTCATCAGTTGGAGGCAATCTGCGGACAGGATACCCTGCAGCAGAAGTTTACGCTCTTCAGCATGAAGGATACCCATCCGGTGGAGCCAACCACCGAATGGTATTATCAGACGGCGAAGACCTTTCCTCGTGATGGTAAGCCGGTCTATATTCAGGTGGGCTCTTCGGAGAACGGAGCGCACATCGTATATTCCATCATCGCTGGCAACAAACTGCTGGAGAAGGGCGCCTGGGAGTTGGGCGACAGCATCGTGACTCTGCCTTTCACCTACAAGGAGGAATATGCGTCGGGCATCGTACTGAACTATAGTTTCGTGAAGCAAGGCAAGTGCTATACCCGAATGATGAGCATCGCCCGTCCTTTGCCTGAGAAGAAACTGAATATTGCCTGGAAGACCTTCCGCAACCGTCTGACCCCTGGACAGAAGGAGGAGTGGACGCTGAAGATTACCACCCCTGACGGCAAGCCAGCCAAGGCGCAGCTGATGAGCGTACTCTATGACAAGTCGCTCGACCAGATAGCCCCGCATTCCTGGAAAATGTCGCTCGGATTCAGCCAATGGTTGCCAAGCTGCTACTGGACGAGTAATCTGTGGTATTATAAGATGGATTTATTGGGTGTTTATCCTACTAAATATTTTGACCAGAAACAACTGGATGTAGATAAGTTTGATGGCAAATACTTTAGCTATTATGCTTATATGCAAGCGGTGGAGCTGAGCAAGTTGGAACGTTCTTCTGGCGGAACCGTTGAGTCTGTTCGTATACAAAAAGACGAGGTGGTTCGAGAAGAAGCGAAAGGCATCTGGATTCGCAGCTCTAAAATGACCCGTGTCGGAGCGGCTGCTCCATCTGCCAACAAGGTTTTTGATGTAGTAGAGGAGATGCCGCAGTTTGCCGGTGGTTCTGGCTCAGATGCAGGACAATTCCTCGACAAGGTGCAGGTGCGTGAGAATATGAACGAGACCGCCTTCTTCTATCCTGCCTTGGAGAGCGACAACAATGGCAACGTTGCCATCAGGTTTACCCTACCAGAGAGCGTGACTACCTGGAAGTTCATGGGCTTGGCTCATGACAAGGAGATGCGCAATGGTTTGCTGGTAGATGAGGCTGTGGCTCAGAAGACCGTGATGGTGCAGCCTAACATGCCTCGCTTCCTGCGTGAGGGCGATAAGAGCACCATCGTGGTGAAACTCTTCAATACTTCCGACAAGAAGGTGAGCGGCAACACCCGTATGCAGATTCTTGACCCGGAGACCAACAAGGTGGTTTGGCAGAAGACACAGAACTACAGCATTGATGCCGAGGGCTCTGCTACCATCTCCTTTGATGTCCAGGGACTGAAAGAAGGCGTATATATTAATAAGGTGGTGGCTGCCGGTAATGGCTACAGCGATGGTGAACAGCACTATCTGCCGGTTTTGAGCAACCGTGAACTCGTGGTGAACACCCTGCCTATCACCCTGCATCAGAAGGGTGAGCAGAGCTTCGACCTGAGCAAACTCTTCCTGAACAAGGAGGGCAAACAGGCGAAGGGCGCTGAAGAGGCAATGGTAACCATCGAGTACACCAATAACCCAAGTTGGCTGATGGTGAAGGCGCTGCCAGCCATCAGTAATCCGGATGAGGAGGACGCCATCTCGCTGATGTCTGCCATCTATGCCAATACTATCACAAACCATGTACAGAAGCATCTCTCGCTGGAAAATCTCACTCAGGAGAGCATCCGCCTGCAGAATCAGGTGGAGAAGCTGAAGAAGTTGCAGAACCCTAACGGTTCCTTCTCCTGGTGGAAGGGAATGAAGGGCAGCCGGTATATGACTACATCGGTAGCCGAAATGATGGTTCGATTGAATGACATCGCAGGTGTGCAGAAATCAACCGCCCGGATGCTGACTTCCGCCATCGATTATCTCTCCTGGCAGACAGCACAGGAAGTAAGAGAAATGAAGAAACAGGAGGAGAAAAAGCAGAAGGTGAATCCTAGCGAACAGGCGCTGCATTATCTCTACATCCTTTCGGTGGATGGCAGAAAGATGAAGCAGAATCTGGAGCAGGATAAGGCTTATCTCCTGGACAAGATGTCGAAGATGACCGGTGATTTCTCCATCTATGGCAAGGCGCGTGCAGCCGTGGTACTCGCCAGAAACAGCCAGCAGAAAGCTGCTTACCGCGAGAAGGCAGGCGAATATCTGCAGAGCGTGAACGAATATGCCGTTTACCGCGAGGAGATGGGCCGCTACTACGATACCCGCAAGGCACTCTACAGCTGGAGAAACTATAAGATTCCTACCCAGGTATCCGTGATAGAGGCGATGCAGATGCTGAAACCGAACGACAAGCAGACCATCGAGGAACTGCAGCGCTGGCTCCTGATGTCGAAACGCACCCAGGTTTGGGATACGCCAGTGAACACCGTGGATGCCGTCTACGCCTTTATGAAGGGCAATGAGAGCAACTGGAGCAGGAAGGCTGAGAATGCCGTGCTGAAACTGGATGGCAAGCTGCTGCCGATGCCGCAGGATTCCACTACTTTGGGCTATGTGAAGACCGAAAGACCGGGCAAGGCATCTAAGCTGAGCATCGACAAAAAGAGCGATTATACCAGCTGGGGAGCTGTCTATGCAGAGTTTAAGCAGCCTATCAGCGAAATCGGTTCCATGGAGTCGGGCATCAAGGTGCGCCGTGTCATCGTTCCAGCCGAATCTGAGAGCAAGGGCAATGCGCAGGTAGGCGAGAAGGTGAAGGTAACGCTCATCATCACCGCCGACCGCGACTACGACTTTGTGCAGATTACGGATAAGCGTGCGGCATGCCTGGAGCCGGTTAACCAGTTGAGCGGTTATCAGTGGAGCATAGGCTGCTATGTTTCTCCAAGAGACCATGCAACAAATTTCTATTTCGATCGTTTATCTAAAGGTAAGCACATCGTAGAAATGGAGTATTACGTGGATAGAAAGGGCGACTATCAGAGCGGAACTTGCATCGCTGAGTGTACCTACAGTCCGGAATTTGGTGGCCGCACAGAGACCTATGAATTGAAAGTTAATAATTGATAGTTAAAAGTTTATAGATTGATAATTTAAAATAGAATAGTATGAAACGGATGAATATATGGATGCTCTCAGCGCTGTTGGCGCTGCCTGCATCAGCACAGAAGATTACAACCCAGCACGAGGTGGTAGACTGCGGACAGGTGGTGTTCCACAAGCCTGTAACTGCCGAATTCGTGCTGAAGAATGACGGGCACAAGCCGTTGGTTATCAACAATGTATTGAAAAGCTGCGGCTGTACGGAGGTAGATTATCCGAAGACGAGCATAGCTGCCGGCGAAAGTTTCGTCATCAAGGCGGTATACGATGCCAAGCAGATGGGTACTTTCACCAAGCAGGTTTGCCTCTATACCAATGCGGATGAAGAGCCGTTCATCCTCTCTATGAGGGGAAGGGTAGTGGGCAGCGTAGTAGATTTCGCTGGTTCTTACGATGAGATGCTGGGTGTCATCAAGAGTGATGCCCAGGAGGTGGAGTTTGATGACGTGAACCGTGGCGACCGTCCGGTTCAGCGCATTCATATCTTCAATCCTACCGACGAAGTGCTGGAGCCGGTAGTGATGCATCTGCCATCCTATCTTCATGCTTTCGTATCGCCTTCCAAGGTGGCTCCGCGTCATTCTGCCGAAATCAGTTTCGTGCTGGATTCCAAGAAACTGCGCGACCTGGGCTTGAACCAGACATCGGTTTATCTCGGTGAGCGTCCTGGCGATAAGATTGCGCCTGAGAAGGAAATCGTGGTATCAGCCGTTCTTCTTCCTGGTTTCGAAAACATGACTCCAGCCAAGAAGGCACTGGCTCCGAAGATAGAAATGTCTGCCACCGATCTCAATCTGGGTAGTTTCAATGGAAAGAAGAAGCTGAAGGGTGAGATTCTGATTACCAATAAGGGTAAGTCGGAACTGGATATCCGCAGCATGCAGATGTTTACGATGGGCTTGCAGGTGAAACTGAAGAAGAGTAAGATTCAGCCAGGAGAGACCGTTAAGATGAAGGTGACGGCTGTGGCTGCCGACTTGAAGAAATCGCGTGTCAGACACCCTCGTATCCTCATAATTACGAATGACCCTGACCATGCTAAGGTGGTGGTGAAGATTTATGTACAATGATTTAAAAATGAATATCGTGCAGATAGAAATAGATAACGGCAGTGGGTTCTGCTTTGGCGTAACCACTGCCATCAAGAAAGCTGAAGAGGAGTTGGCTAAGGGCGGTAAACTTTACTGCCTGGGCGATATTGTGCATAACGGTATGGAGGTGGAGCGCCTGCATGAAGCGGGACTCATCACGATAGACCATGAGCAGATGGAGGAACTGCAGGGCGTAAAGGTCTTGCTCCGTGCTCATGGTGAACCGCCTGAAACTTATGCCCTTGCTGAGCGAAATAACATTGAAATCATCGATGCTACCTGTCCTGTGGTGCTCCAGTTGCAGCGCCGCATCAAGAAGCAGTATGTCAACAATCCGGAGGCACAGATCGTGATTTTCGGCAAGAACGGGCATGCTGAGGTGCTCGGACTGGTGGGGCAGACGGAGAGTCATGCCATCGTGGTAGAGAAGTTTGAGGATGTGAAGCAGCTGAAGGAAACCGGTCAGCTGGATTTCTCTAAAGATATCTATCTTTACTCCCAGACTACCAAGAGTCTCGATGAGTTCCACCGCATCATCGAATATTGCCAGGAGCATATTGTTGAGGGCGCTGTCTTCAAGAGTTTCGATACCATCTGCCGTCAGGTGGCTAACCGCATGCCTAACATCGCTGCCTTTGCCAGCAAGCATGATGTCATCCTCTTTGTGAGTGGCAGAAAGAGTTCGAACGGCAAGGTGCTTTTCAAGGAATGCAAGAGCGTGAATGCCAACAGCTACCAGATAGAAAGTGCTGACGAAATAGATATGAACTGGTTCAAGGATGTGGAAACGGTAGGTATCTGTGGTGCTACCAGTACGCCGAAGTGGCTGATGGAAGAGTGCAAGGATAAGATTATCAAGGAAAACTCTGCTCTTTTGTAATAAGAGTTAAAATATTGATTATCAGCTACTTGATATACTTGGTACGGTGTTTCACCGTATATGGGTAGAGGATAGTTTTATCGTTGGTTGAAAAACTTAATATATTGGTTATTAATCAGTTAATCCATTTGGTGTCGTGTTTCACGACGTCAAGTGGGTTTATCTTTTATAAACTGTCTGAAAATAAAACAGGTGATAAATCTTCTCCCGAAGACCTATCACCTTCAAAAAACAGTAATTAACTCAAAATTTATAATCTATATCATTACTACCTTGTTAATATGGTTGCAAAGATACTAAATTGAAGTTTTTTTTTCCAAATCTTTTCATCGAATAAAATAAATTTATCGGCAAAAGTAGTATATTTAACGTATTTTTGCATTAATAACCCGGCAGTCTCTTCTCTGTAGCTTATTCTGCTATTGCTTTTTGATATTGTTCCATCAGCCATGCCTTCTGTTCAGAAATGGTCATGTTGCTGTTGTCGAGCGTGATTGCATCATCTGCTTTTCTGAGTGGGGAAGTCTCGCGGTGGCTATCGATATAGTCGCGCTCCTCTACATTCTTCAGAATCGCATCGAAGTCGGCTGGCATTCCTTTCTCCTTCAGTTCATCGAAACGGCGCTGTGCTCTCACCTGTGAACTGGCTGTTACGAAAATCTTCAGTTCGGCATTAGGGAACACGGTGGTACCTATATCGCGACCATCCATCACGATACCCTTGTCTTCGCCCATCTTCTGCTGCAGTTCTACCAGCGCCTCTCTGACGAAAGGAACGGCGGCAATCGGACTAACGCGGTTGGAAACCTCTAACGAACGGATTTCCTTTTCTACCAGTTCGCCGTTCAGATAGCAGTCTGGGCGACCGGTTGTTGCATTAAACTTGAATGAGATGCTGATGTTCTTCATCTCCTTCTGCAGTTCTTCAGTCTTTACGGCTCCATCTGCTTCGAAGAGCTGATGACGCAGCGCATAGAGGGTTACCGAGCGGTACATGGCGCCCGTATCTACATAAACATAACCTATTTCCTTGGCAAGATCCTTTGCCATCGTACTCTTACCGCAAGAAGAGTATCCGTCTATTGCTATTGTTATTTTCTTCATAATTTCGAACTAACTTTAATGTATAATTTATAATCTGTAACTTACGTTCAGCATGAGACTGTTGCTACTGACGTGATATTTGCCGTAGGCAACGTTCAGATGGAAGCGCTCCAGGTTGATACCGCCACCCACAGAGAAACCGGCTCCATGACTGCTTTCCTCATCTTCTGAGGTGCTGATTTTCATCTCGTTGGCTCTCCGGAAGTTGTAGCCGGCACCTATCCACAGGCTCTCCGAAAGCAGAATGTCGGCACCTACTACGGCATGATCACGAAGACTGCTGTCCCAATGGTTCAGGTTGACCAGTGTGGCTGATACCCTGAACGGTGCGTTGGCGAAGCGTTTCGTCACACCCAACTGCAGGTCGATCGGCATCTTCTCATATTCATTGTCGTAAGCTTTCAGCTGTCCACCCAGATTCTTTGCCGCACATGAAACCGACCATTCCGTTTCCGGGTCGTAATAGTTGATGCCCAGATCCACTCCCACAGCGATAGAATTGTAATCGCCAATATACGAAGTGATGAATTTGGCGGCAATACCACCCGCAAACTTTTCACCGAGCATATAAGAGAAGTAACCCGCAACGGCAATGTCCTTTGCCGAGAACTCACCCATCTGGATGTTGTTCTCATCCGTCTCTTTCATCTTGCCGTAGTCAACAAGCTGAGCCGAAACAGCCCACGAAGCCTTGTCGTTGACAATACGGTTGAAACTAGCTGAGGCAGTGTTCACCCCCGACATATAGTTCATATAATTGAGATTGACCGTCTTGTCGTTTACTGATGACAGGAGAGCCGGATTATGGAATATGAGTGCCTCATCATCTTCTATCAAGGTGATGTTTTCGCCACCCAGAGCAGCTGCATGGGCACTCACCGGCAAGCGAAGGAAATTATACCCCGTTTGGCTCTCTTGAGCATCAATAATTGTCGCAAAAAGCGTCAATATTGCGGAAATTACATATTTTTTCATTTAAATTTTCTAATTCTTTGGCAAAGATACTGCTTTTTTCAATAATAAGAAGTAATTTTGCAATGTTTTCGTAGGAAATAACGATTTTAAACGGTTTTTATTGTGGAAATTAAGAAATCAAATAGCGCACAACTGGAAGATAAGCGGGTTACATTTTTTCTGCTGGGGTTGCTGCTGGCTTTTACTTTCATCTTCGTAGGACTCCAATATCAGAGAGGTCAGCAGGGAGATGATGACTTGTCGGAATCGATGGAAGATCTCTCACAGGATCTGGAAATGTCGGCTCGTCCCGACCAGAAAGATATGGTGAGTGCAGAGGCTGTTTCGGCTCCTGCTTCTAAGTCAATTACCCAGGAAGTGAAGGCTGCCGAGCAACAGACTCAGAAGGCACCGCAGAAAATCAGTTCTACAACCAGCGAACTGGTTATCGGCGACGGCTCGGGTGTAGTGGATGGATCTGAGGTGAAGGAAGCGGTTCCTGAAACTCCCATTGAGAATCCGGGAGCTGAGGCTCCTATCAAACTGACCGTCGTGCAGAAGATACCGCAGTTTCCTGGTGGCTGGTCTGCCTTCATGCAGTGGCTTACCAAGAATCTGAAGTACCCTGTAGCTGCCCAGAAGAGTAAGATTCAGGGAACCGTAGTGGTATCCTTTATCGTAAACAAGGATGGAAGTGTTGCCAATATCAAGGTAAGCACTTCGGTAGATCCATTGCTCGACAACGAGGCTTTGAGGGTGATGAAGATGATGCCGAAGTGGAAACCGGGCATCGATAAAGGCAAGGTCTGTCGCACGATGATTGCCATCCCGGTAGTGTTCCAGCTATAAATTATAAATTGTTCATTGTAAATTATACATTATAAATTATACATTATTATGAAGACAGCAGATGAAATTTTAAGCATGGTAAATGAGTTTCTGGCTAATTTGCCTTACGAAAGAAAGCCAAAGTCTCTTTATGAGCCTATCAGATACGTTCTTTCTATGGGTGGCAAGCGTATTCGTCCTACGCTCATGCTTCTGGGCTACAATCTTTTCAAGGACAATCCTGAGAAGATTCTGATGAATGCCGTTGCCCTGGAAACTTATCATAACTATACTTTGCTGCATGATGACCTGATGGACAATGCTGATTTGCGTCGCGGTCATGAAACGGTTCATAAGAAATGGGATGCCAATACGGCAATCCTTTCGGGCGACAGCATGCTCGTTCTGGCTTATGAGCGTATGGCTCAATGTGATGAAAAGCATCTTGCCAAGGTGTTGAAACTCTTTACTTCCACTGCCCTGGAAATTGGTGAAGGTCAGCAGTTTGATATGGAGTTTGAAAACCGTAATGATGTGAAGGAGGAGGAATATATCGAGATGATCCGCCTCAAGACCAGCGTACTCCTGGCTTGTGCCTTGAAGATGGGTGCAATCCTTGCCGATGCTTCTGATGAGGATGCAGAGAACCTGTATAAGTTTGGCGAGCAGATCGGATTGGCGTTCCAGTTGCAGGATGATTACCTCGATGTTTACGGCGATACCAAGGTGTTCGGTAAGGAGATTGGTGGCGATATCACATCTAACAAGAAGACGTATATGCTCATCAATGCTTTCAACCATGCCAACGACGCTCAGCGTGCAGAACTGCAGAAGTGGGTGGATGCCGAGGAGTTCGACCGCAAGGAGAAGGTGGCTGCCGTTACCCGTCTCTACAACGAGATTGGTATCGACAAAATGGCGCAGGATAAGATAGCTTATTATTTCGAGCAGAGCAAGAAGTATCTGGATGCCGTGAATGTGCCTGCTGAGCGTAAGGAGGAATTGGCAAAGTATGCTCAGAAAATGATGAAGCGACAGTACTAGTTGATAATTAATAGTTTATAGTTGACAGTTCAATGTTCAAAGTAATAGATACACATACGCATTTCGATGCGGAGGAGTTTGATGAGGATAGGGCGGAGGCTTTCGCCCGTGCCAAGGAAGCGGGGGTAGGCAAGGTGTTCTTGCCTGCCATCGATGTGAAGACCACACACGCGGTACTGGCATTGGCTAAGGAATATCCGGGCTATGCTTATCCGATGATTGGTCTGCATCCTGAAGAGGTGAAGGCTGACTGGAAGGAACAGCTGGCTGAACTCCGAAAGATACTGGAGGAGCATCGCCTGACCGGTAATGCCTGTCAGGTGGGTGGTTCTCCTCAGTTTTCAGACTTGATTGCTATCGGAGAGGTAGGACTTGATTATTACTGGAGCCGTGAGTTCGAAAACGAGCAATTCGAGGCTTTCGAGGAACAGGTAAAATGGTCGGTAGAAACCCAGCTCCCGCTGATGATTCATTGCCGCAAGGCGCAGAACGAGATGGTGCATCTGCTCAGAAAGTATGAGAAGGAACTGCCGGGTGGCGTCTTCCATTGCTTTACGGGCAACCAGAAGGAAGCCGAAGAACTGCTCTCCTTCAATAAGTTTGTTTTGGGCGTTGGTGGCGTATCTACTTTCAAGAGCAGTCATCTGCGTGAAGACCTCCCTGCTGTAGTTCCTCTGGATCGCATCGTTCTGGAGACCGACAGTCCGTATATGGCGCCTGTTCCTTATCGCGGCAAGCGTAATGAGAGCGCTTTCGTGGTAGAAGTGATGAAGACGCTCGCCAAGGCTTATGGCATAAGCGAAGAGGAGTTTGCCCGACAGACCAACCTCAATGCAGAGCGGGTTTTTCCGCTATCCGTATCGCAAGTATAGGACGCAAGCGTTCAAAACTCCTTAAATAAACATAAAAAAACAATGAAAGTTATGGTATTTCGGAGGAAAAGCAATAATTTTGCACTTCGAAATTGTTGCAGCAGCATGTTGCGGCGATTAAGAAGAGTTCTTCGGAATATGGAAAGGTGCTCGAGTGGCTGAAGAGGCACGCC
>ENA-OOUK01000111-OOUK01000111.1-human-gut-metagenome-genome-assembly--contig:-NODE-111-length-14313-cov-2.101961_pt1 | contig 14313 bp, 10 predicted proteins | sample MGYA00241545_ERZ501272 | MGnify/ENA primary metagenome ERZ501272 (study PRJEB25962, sample SAMEA2042280) | human gut metagenome | biome: human gut; feature: human-associated habitat; material: faeces...
CGGATTCCGGCCTTTGTGGCATACTCCCAGCCCGCCTCAATATTTAAGTCTTTGATTTCTTTTCTCCGGGTATTCTGCGGTGCCCCTGTGTAGAGCATCAGCACATTTGCTCCATAACGCTCCGCTTCCTTCACGGATGCCAGAAACATCTCTTTTCCTGCCATTCCCACATGAGAGCCTATTTTAATTTCTTCCATTTTATATGTCCTCTGCTTTCAGCTTTTTCTTCTGCTGATGTGCAGTAATTGCGATCAGCAGATTTTGCGGAATAAATCTTCCGCATATCGTTGCTGCCTTGATTTCAGTCGTCGGAACAATGAGCACTTTGCGTCTTTTCATCTGCTTTAATGCATATCCGGCGCAATACTCCGGTGTGATTCCGGCCAGTGCAAATTCAACATTTGCCACTTCATTGAATTCCGTATTCACCGGACCCGGACACAATGCCCCTACATACACCCGGCTGCCTCTCTGCTTCAGTTCCAGCGCCACTGCCCGCGTCAGACTCGCCATATAGGCTTTGGTCGCATAATAGGTGGCCATATAAGGGCCTGCCGGAAGCAGTCCTGCCGAAGAAGCGACATTTAAAATGTAACCGCCCTCCTGCTTTTCCATGCGGCGAAGCATCAGTTTCATCAAAAGATGCATGGCCTTGACATTCACATCAATCATCTGCATTTCCTTCTCTGCATCTGTCTCGAGAAAACTGCCGCAATCCCCAAAACCGGCATTGTTGATCAATATTCCGACCGGAACCGGCTCCAGCTGCTGCATCAGACGGTAACACGCTTCTTTTTCGGACAAATCTGCCGTGATAACCATGCTTTCCGTCCCACTTTTTTTCAATTCCTCCGCCAGTGCCTGCAGCCGGTTTTCCCGTCGCGCAACCAGTACCAGACGGTATCCTTCTACCGCGAGCTGTCTTGCAAATGCCATACCAATTCCAGAGCTTGCCCCTGTAATAACTGCATATGTTTTTTTCATTTTACATCCTCCTAAAGCATAATGAGTATAACACAGCAGCCCCCGGTTGTCTAATAAAATCAGGGCTTACAGAGGTTTCCCCCTGTAAGCCCTATGGCAGAAAATGAGTATAAAACGATTGTTTTAAGGTTCTGGCTTATTTCACCTTTACCTTCATCTTTACTGTTTTCTTGGTTCCGTCTTTTAATGTAACCTCTGCGGTCACTTTTCCGGTTCCTTTCTTCTTTCCGGTAATCTTTCCGTTTTTATTTACGGAAACCACAGACTTCTTGGAAGACTTATAGGTAATCTTTGCAACGTTTTCCATATTCAGTTTCTTGCTCCACTGGAATACGGTTGTCTTTTTTACACCAATATTTACTGTGCTCTTTGCAGGTGCGATAGTCTTTGCAATCTGCTTTGCAGCTGCCTTAACTTCTGCCTGTGTCTTTAAGACGTATACGCCACGGGCTTTGAAAGTCAGTGATACGGAACCGTCCTTTGTAACCTTATACAATTTCTTATTCACAAGAACCAGTTCTCCGGTCTTTTCGTCTTTCTTCATGACTGCAAGTTTTGCACCTGCTTTGACGTCTGCTGCATTTACCTGTACGGTGTATGCAGTGGTTCCATCTGCTTTCTTGACTTCCTGTGTGATGGTTACGTCTTTCGTTCCGGCAGCTTCTGTTACAGCTTGGATCACATCGGCATTTACGGTTGCTTTCACGCCTGTTTTGCTTGCCTTTCCAGTTGCTGCTACTGCTGCCTCTGCGGTTACTTTTCCGCTTGCATCCTTTGTGACTGTTACGGTTGCAGTCGTTCCTTCCGGAAGTTTTTCTGCAGGAATAACGATCGTTGTTGTATCCTTTTTGGTATCTTCAGAAGGCTTGGTTTCGGTTGTTGTGCTTCCGCTGGAAGAACCGCCGTTTGTACTTGAATTATTTTTCAGAACAACGGTGCCACCATCTGTTGCTGCTGGAATGATCACTTTAATCTTTCCGTTACTTACCGTATATGTTTTTCCAGAATACAAATCCTTCAAAACAGTTCCATTATTTTCACTAACCGGAATTTCTACAGTCTGTGCAACATCTTTGATATTTAAACCAACATATAATTTTGTTCCTTTGTAGCTTCTGGATACAATATCATAACCATTTTCATCAGATGCTAAAATTGTTTTTCTGTCTCCTCTTGCAAATACATCTGTATACGCATTACGGATAGAAAGCATCTTCTTATAATGCTGATAGGTCTTATTGTCACTGTTTACCAGTGTCCAGTCAAAATCATAACGGTTTGTCTGATATGGATAATTATTTAATCCTGTCAGACCGATCTCTTCCCCATAATAAATTACTGGCTGTCCTTTTGCAGTAATTTGTAAGCTTGCTGCAACCATAGATGCCGCAGTTGCTGCATCTTCCTTCATTCCACCATCCAGCAGTTTCTTCTTAAATCCATCCTCGTCATGGCTTCCAAGGAACTGACCTGTCATATAAGTATTGTTTAATGCACTATTTCTGGATGTCAGGAAACTTTCTACGGAAGAAATATTTCCCTTTCCAAAATCATCTGCCTGATCGTTAAAATCAAAATCCAGATCCGAATCCATTTCTCCGGTTCCTAAAGTATTGCCATTAGAAGCATAGCCTCCTCCTGCATACTCTCCAATCATCTTAAAATCTGAATCTACTTCCGTCAGAGCATTCTTTAATTCTGCCCAGGTATCGTTTTCCACATGTTTAACTGTATCAACACGGAAATAGTCGATACCAAAATCCTTTACCCACTGTGTCTGCCACTTTACAAGCTGCGCGCTGACTGCAGGATCTTCTGTTTTAAAATCTGGTAAATTGCTTAAGGAATCTTTCTGATCACTTCCAGATACAACATCGTCTCCGCTTCGGATCATATCACCAAAATCTGTATCATATCCTGCATGATTGACCACAATATCTACCATAATGCGGATTCCACGGCTATGTGCCTGATCGATCAATGTCTGGAATTCTTCTTTTGTTCCAAGCGTTGGGTTCAGCTTTGTAAAATCGCTTGCCCAATATCCATGGTATGCAGCATTGTACGGAACATCTTCTTTTCCCGTGTCAGTGACCGTAACTCCCGGAATATTTTCTACAATAGGAGTAATCCAGATTGTATTAATTCCCAAATCCTCTAAATAGTCTAACTTTTGTGTAATTCCTGCGAAATCACCACCATGATACAGACCTGCATTATTCTTTCCGTAAGTCTGTACTCCGCTTGCTGTATTGTTTGATTCATTTCCATCAAAGAAGCGGTCCGTTACCATAAAATAAATAACAGATTCATCCCAATCAAAATCTTTCGCATTTTTCTTGGTTCGAGCAGTCACTTCAACCTGTACACTTGTTGAATACTCATTTCCATACTGATCTGTTACAACAATTGGCAATGTTTTCTTACCTAGCGAAGTATCTGTTGTGGCTGATATTGTTACCGCCTGCAAATCCGGTACAATTGCCAATGTACTGCTTCCACCTAAAGAAGAAACATCAATGCTTGCCGATGCAACTTCTAATTTCTTCTCATCTTTCTCATCCTGATTTACAGTAAATTTTACGACATTATTCTCATTATAATTAAATGACGCATTCATTACCTCTGCCTGAATAGTGGCATTCAGCTTATAATACTCAATATAAGAATAATCGTTTCCCTCTTTTTGTTCCTGCTTATCGTTATATTTGTCTAAAATATATTCATCCCCGACTTTATAACGATAATATGTACGTCCGCTTTCCAGTTTGTTATAGTTATACTCAAAACGCTTATTCCCAGCATTATAAGTCATTTCATATTCCGTACCATTGATATCTACAGATACCTTCATATCTGCAAGCTTATCATCAATTAAGGCGTTATCATCCCGATAATAAAATGCAATCTTATTTTCTTTTGGAAGGACTTCATATCCCTTATTGTATGGAGCACTCAATACAGGTTCTTCCCCTTTTTTCATGCTTGCGCATACAACGTTCTGTTCTTGTGGGAATGCAATGGAGTGATCTCCTCCATCCTTGATCCAGTCAGAGCCGGAAGGATCCAGCACAACCACGAAATCAACCTTCGTACAAGTTGATTTAACAGGAACTTTGATCTTCCATTTTCCGTTCCCGTCAGATTCAAATGGTTTGCGTACTTTCTCTTCAATACCAGTAGTCCATGAATAAAACTCCGGAGTGGTTGTCAAAGTATCATTTTCGTATTCCAGACACAGATACCTTGGATCTGCTTTGGTAATGACCGGTTTTTCTATAACCGGTTTTTTCCCAAACACATACCATAAGGTTATTTCTGATTTTTCCTCATCAATAACATAATACTGATTACTATCCTGTCCATCCCATGACCCCGCCGTTGGTCTTCCAATAATCCCAAGCGAATTAAACGAAACTAAAACCGTCCCCTGTAACCAGGTCACATTGTTCTCCGGGTCTTCTTCTGTTTTGTTTAAGGGAACAACCTCTTCTCCACTACCATTTTTATTATATATATATACATCGGATACTCCAGCTTTCATTTCAAAATCTGGAGAATACATATAAATCGTTACTTTATACTGTTTTTCCACAACATTAACAATAACATCTGACGTTTCATTACCAGCAGTTGCGGTTAACTCAACAGTTTTTATGCCACTGCCTTTTTTCACATTGATTGTTTCATCTTTCAATGTAACCTTATCACTTAAAGAAGGGTCTTTTAATGTATATGAAACTGTTTCATCACTGCTTGTTCCATCATCGCCATAAAGCTTTAATGTTTTCGGAAGTTCGAGATCCTTACCAGCCAAAGCTTCCAGATTTTTTGATTCAAGTCCCGGAACTACTAATCTACTATTGCCATCTGTCATGGCATCATTTGCAGGGTCTGTGATCCAGCTAGTCCCAATTTTATACTTATACCCATATATTCCTGGATTTTGTTTTTGAACTGTTACTGTGAATTTATCTCCTTCCTTTTCCATTGATAATCCATTATCCCAGTTCGTTCCTGCGACAGTTCCCATAAGCCGAACATCTTCTGCATCTTTATATTCGCCTGTTGCATCCAGATTAAATGTAACGGTACGGTCCTCATTTACAACCGGACTCTGTACTTTTATAACCGGTTTTACTGGTGCGCTGCTTGTAGATTCCGTCCACCCTTCCGGTTTCTTTTCACTGATTACCGTTTCCCCTTTTTCGCCAGTAACCCACTTTTCTACTTTAGAACCATTTTCCGTAAATCCAATATTATCTGTTTGTTTTCCATTTCCTTTATTATTAAATATACAATGGAATTCCTCATCTGAATTTGTGCTAATTGTAAAGCTATACCAGCCTTCATTTTCTGAATCTTCTTCTACTTCAGCTCCTGGCCAGCTATTTGCATAACCATAACCATCAACAGCCGTCCAGCTCTTTCCTTCGGCTATTTTCGTATAAACAGCCTCCCAATTTGTAGAATTTCTGAAGTGCATAATAATTTGTCTGCTGCCTTCTGCTTTTGCCTGTACCGCCCCAATCGGCAAAAGTGTCAGAACCATCGCAATTGCAAGTAAAAAACTTACAAAACGGTTCTTTGTTGAAAACTTTCTCTCTCCCATTTTTTCCTCCTTCTGAATGATTTTTCGGGTTTTTTCGTCTTTCATTATACTTGAAAATGTATACGAAATAAAGTTGAAAAACTGCCAAAAAACCTCTGGAAATTTTGTCTAAAAATTCCAGAGGTTTTTTCAACTTATTATACACATTGTATATTCATTTTTGTTGCTGCAGTACCAGCTCGCGCCCTGTCACATCCAGTTCCATGCTCTGTGGATCTTTTTTATACTGCTCAAGCACGGCCAGCCACAGCATATGTACTTCGTAGATCAGCATCTGATCCGCCTCCACTGCATACGGAGCTAAAACATCCACATCGAAGAAGCGGATACCAAGCGGTGGCAGAAAAATCAAATTGCAGGACTTCTTTTTCTCTCCGCAGGTGTAGATCTGCTCATAAGAAACCAATAGAAATTCTTTTTCCTGATCCATACAGTGATAGGAAACAAAACACTCATCTATCACCCAGGTCTCTCCCTCTTCGGTTTCCACTGGTTTCTTCGCCGGATCGTTGTACTCGGTAGTCTGGCACTGAATATCCCAGTGCAGTTTTCCTTCCCGCGTTTTTTGTATCATATCGGTCACTTTACGGACCAGCTGTTCTTCCTTTTTCTTCATTCTTATGCCTGCTCTCTCACATAAATCTGTGACAGATTATTCATGATTGCCGCAGCAACATCCGGTTTATTCATAGAGTAAATGTGAATGTGGTTGACTCCATTGGCAATCAGATCAATGATCTGCTCGGTTGCATAGGCAATTCCTGCCTGCTTCATGGCTGCAGGGTTGTCCCCAAAACGATCCACAATGCTTAAAAATTTGGCAGGAACCAGATTTCCGGTCAGGGAAATCGTTCTCTTCACCTGTGCTGCATTGGTCACCGGCATGATTCCGGCAGTCACCGGAACATCAATTCCTTTGGCAAGTGCCTTATACAGGAAACGATAATAAATGTTATTGTCGAAAAACATCTGTGTGGTCAGATACTCACAGCCTGCATCCACTTTCTCTTTCAGATGATCCAGATCTTCATTCATATTGGCAGCCTCCGGATGTCCCTCCGGATAACATGCACCGCCGATACAGAAGTCTCCTGCCTCCCTGATCTCACGAATCAGCTCAATCGCATGGTGATACTGATCCGGAAGCGGAAAATCCGTGTTTGTCGGAATATCCCCGCGAAGTGCAAGGATGTTTTCGATTCCGCGCTCTTTCAGCTCATGGATTACAGTATGTACCTTTTCTCTTGTGGAAGAGACGCATGTCAGATGTGCGATTGCCGGCACCCCATAAGAGTTGATCGCATCTGCAATCTCTACGGTATAATCACTGGTTCCGCCGGTTGCTCCATATGTGCAGCTGATATATGCCGGTTTTAATTTTGCGATTTCTGCTGCAATTGCCTTATAATTCTGCAGCTGTGCTCCCTGTTTTGGTGGAAAAATCTCACATGAGATGGTCACCTCATTCTTCTTTAAAATTTCCGATACTTTCATTTTATTTTTGTCTCCTGTTGTTAAAATTTTCGAAGCTCATCTGTGCCGTCATCCACAGTATTGACAATACGCTTAATCTGTACAAAATAGGAATAATTATCATTTACATGAACTTCACAGCGATCTCCGGTTTTATGCCCGAAAATAGCTGCGCCAAGCGGTGATTCCCGGCTGATCAGATTTTTCAGTGAATTGCTTCTGACTGTTGTCACCAGTTTATATGTTTCCGTCACATCGTCCTCTTCAAAATAAATATCGACGGTATTGTTCATTCCAACTTCATCTTCCGGAGAGTCTTCAGAAACAATCACTGCTGTCTTGATCATTTTTTCCAGATAACGGATACGGCTTTCATTTTCGTTTTTAAACTTTTTGGCTGCCTTATATTCAAAATTTTCGCTCAGGTCTCCCTGGGCACGTGCTTCTTTTACATCTTCGAGGGCTTCCTTCCGAACCACCAGCTTCCGATGCTCGATCTCTGCCTCCATTTTTTCAATATCCTTTTTTGTTAATTCATCATGCATATTCTGCCTCCAGATATTAATCTAACATTTTACATACAAAATCGCAAGTCCTATCTTCCTGCGTACAGACACTGATCAGATATCTGTCTTTTATGGTTCCCAGCGGAATTTCTTTATAGTATTTCCCATGCAGGGTATCCACGGTATGAAATGCCTTTGTCATTCCTTCCCCGGTCATTTTCACATAGCTTTCTTTTCTTGTCCAGAACCGGAGCAGTTCCTGCGGATCATCCCCGGCATCTTTCCACCAGTTCCATTCCGCTTCCGTTAATATCCGCTTTGCCAGCTTCTGATTGCGGGCTTCCTGCCAAAAACGGTTCTGCTGTTCCACATCCACACCTACCGGGACATCCGACAGTGCTCCCACTGCGTATGCTCCCGCATGGCTTAAATTAAAGAAAACCCCATCTTTTTTCAGACGCGGCTTTCCATGTCCTTCCAGCCCAAAAGATTCTTCGGCATAAGGGATCTGTTCTTCCAGCAGCATATGCCGGAGCAGAAGACCCGCCGCAATGGATCTGCTGCGGTTTTCTTTTCCTTTTATTGTTCTTACTTTCTCCCTGCGGCTCTCCACAAGAAGAGACAGCGAATTCTCCTCTTCTTCCGGACGCTGGAAACAGACCGGCCGGATATATAGTTTAAGCATGTAATGCTCCTAAAAATCCACACGCCAGCACAAAAATGCCAAGAATGATCCTGTAATATCCAAACACCTTGAAATCATGTTTTTTAATATATCCCATCAGAAAACGGATAACGATCAGGGAAACCACAAATGCAATGACACATCCCACAAACAGGATAATGACCTCAGATGTCGAAAAATCCAGTCCAAACTTTGCAATCTTTAGGATACTGGCACCAAACATAACCGGAATGGCAAGGAAAAACGTATACTCTGCCGCAACAGTTCTGGACACCCCGATCAAAAGTGCTCCGACAATCGTTGCACCGGATCGGGAGGTTCCCGGAAAGATCGCAGCGATCAGCTGAAACAGGCCGATAAAAAGTGCCGTATCATAACCGATATCCGCAAGCGTATGGATTCTGACATTTTTCCCTTTATGGGAATTCTCAATCAGAATAAACGCAATACCAAACAGAATCAGCATGACAGATACCATCTGGTAATTGTAAAAATGTTTCTCCACCCAGTCATCCGCGAGAATACCAATCACCGCTGCCGGAATGACAGAAACCAGAATATGAAACCACAATTTAAAAATATCTGTTTTGATCCATGCGCCCGGTCCCCGTTTTGCCAAAGGTGCCACGTTATTTTTTCTTCCAAACGGCCAGATCTGACTCCAGAATAAAACAACGACTGCAAGAATCGCCCCCAGCTGGATTACGACCTCAAACATGCTGTAAAATTCATCACTTACCTTCAGTTTGACCACTTCATTCAGCAGAATCAGGTGTCCGGTACTGCTAATGGGAAGCCACTCGGTCACGCCTTCCACAATTCCAAATAAAACGGCTTTTAATACCTCAATCAGTTCTATCATTTTTTTCCTTTCTATCGCTTACTTTCGTCAAAATCCATCTGATCCATATATTCCTGCGAAAAATCCGGATGGGTAGACAGCTCTATATAATGCATACTTTTCCGGATTGTTAAAAGCTGCTCTCTTGCTTTTTGGGAAATAGCTGCGGATACCGCACCTTCTCCGGCCGCGTTTCCAACCGACTCCGTAATCGGAAGTAATTCCTTTGGAATCAGTCCAATCGCCGCTGCCGATTCTTTTTTCAGATAGCTGCCAAAACCACCAGCAAGAACGACATGATCCAGCTGTTCATACGGAGTGTGGCTATCCTGCAGCAGAATCCGCATTCCGGCTGCAAATGCTGCCTTTGCAAGCTGTAGTCCCCGGATATCTTCCTGCGTCACACATACCTTATGTGCCAGCCAGACACATGGCTGTCCGGCATATTCTCCCAGATATTTCCGGTAAGCAACTGAGACCGACTGTTTCTGCTTTAACAATCCTGTGTGATCAAGAAGCCCCATCTCTAAAATAACCGCAAGTGCATCAATCAGACCGGAACCGCAAATACCACATGCCTCCTCGTCTCCGATTACCTGCACTCGGATTCTCCGCTGGTCAAGCCAGACATGGGATATTGCTCCGACCGCTGCCGGCATTCCCATCGCCATCTCCGCACCTTCAAATGCAGATCCGACAGCCGTGGCACAGCAGTAAATCTGCTCTTCGTTTCCGACCGCCATCTCTCCGTTCGTTCCAATATCCAGAAGAAGCACTTTCTCTTTGGGGTTCTTCTGCATCACTGCCAAAAGATCCGAAGTAATATCCCCTCCGACAAATCCGGCAACCGCCGGTGCTATGTATACCGATCTGCAATCCGTAAGTCCAAGCTGCTCTCCGGTATACTCTTTTCCAAAGAATTCCTGCGGCATAAACGGCGTCACCCCGATGGAAACAGGCGAAATTCCCGCAAACAGATGACACATTACCGTATTTCCCACCACGGCAAGACGGTGAATCTGTTCCTCTCTCCCTGCTTTTTTCTGCAGCGTCCGAAGCATCTGTGCAATCTGAAAAATGATCTGTTCTTTTAATATCTCCAGTTTTCCTGCTTCAGATGCCTGAATGCGTGAAAACACATCCGCACCAAAGCTTCTCTGTGCGCTTGGTTCACTGACCGTTGCCAGCTTTTCCCCTGTCTTTCCATCAATCAGATGGCAGACTACTGTCGTTGTGCCGATATCGCATGCCGCATCCAGCCCTTCTCCGTCATCCGCCGGATAATGTGTGACAGTTCCGTTTTCTGCAATTTTAGACTTCTGTGCACGAAGCTGCACCTCCGGAATTGTGATGCGCATCCCATCGGTTACTTTTGTCATACAGGCGAGTACCTCCCCCATATGTTCCACCTCTACGGTACACTTTCCGCATCTTCCCCTGCCACCGCATGGTGCCGTCAGCACATGGATTCCATGTTCCTGAAGTGTCTCTAAAATGGTTTTTCCTTCTTCTGCATCAAGTTTATGTGATTTTTTTTCAATTATTACTTCTATCTGCATAGGCTTTCTTATACTCTAAAAGCAGCAAACCGGATCAGATTCGATTCGCTGCTTTTTACAGGCTCTGTTACTTGTTTCGATTACTTGTTCAGAGAAGACTCACGGTAAATGATATCATCTCTTCCCGGTCCGTTGGAAACCATGGTGATCGGATATCCAATCTGTCCCTCGATAAACTCAATGTACTTGCGGCAATTTTCCGGAAGTTCTTCATACTTCTTGATACCGCGGATGTCACATTTCCATCCCGGAAGCTTTGTGAGTACCGGCTTTGCCTTCTCCAAGAGACTGGTAACCGGAAATTCGGTTGTCACTTCTCCGTTGATCTCGTATCCGGTACATACCGGAATCTCATCCAGATATCCTAATACATCAAGTACCGTAAATGCCACATCGGTTGTTCCCTGCAGACGACAGCCATATTTGCTGGCTACACAGTCGAACCATCCCATTCTTCTCGGACGTCCGGTGGTTGCACCGAACTCTCCACCATCTCCACCGCGACGGCGAAGTTCGTCTGCCTCATCTCCGAAAATCTCACTTACAAACGCACCGGCACCTACAGCAGAAGAATATGCCTTACATACGGTAATGATCTGTTTGATCTCATATGGCGGAACTCCTGCCCCGATTGCACCGTATGCAGCCAGTGTGGAAGATGAGGTAACCATTGGATAAATTCCGTGATCCGGATCTTTTAATGTTCCAAGCTGTCCTTCTAAGAGAACGGTCTTTCCTTCTTTGAGTGCCTTGTCCAGGAATAAGGAAACATCACATACATACGGAGCTACCATATCGCGGTACTCATGTAATGTATTTAATAATTCATCGGTATCAATCAGTGGCTTGTGATACAGATGCTCTAAGATTACATTCTTCTGCTCTGCAACACGGACTACCTTTTCCTTTAACAGCTCATCGTCGAAAAGCTCACTTACCTGAAAACCGATCTTTGCGTATTTATCTGAATAAAACGGAGCAATACCAGATTTGGTTGATCCGAAAGATTTTCCTCCCAGACGCTCCTCCTCGTACTGATCAAACAGTACGTGATACGGCATCACAATCTGTGCACGGTTGGACACAAGAATCTTTGGCATCGGAACGTTGCGGTCTGTGATGGACTTAATCTCTTTGAAAAGACGTGGAATATCAAGTGCCACACCATTTCCAATCACACTCGTTGTATGACTGTAAAATACTCCGGACGGAAGTGTATGTAATGCAAACTTTCCGTAGTCATTTACGATTGTGTGTCCTGCGTTCGCACCTCCCTGAAAACGTACAATGATATCGGCCTGCTTTGCAAGCATGTCCGTAATCTTGCCTTTGCCTTCGTCGCCCCAGTTAGCGCCAACAACTGCTTTAACCATCTTTTATTCCTCCTGTATGTCTGCTTTAACTTTCCGTGCGCACTTTTTTACGCACGAAAACGGACAGGTGTAAAAACCCATCCGTTTTTACTTTATGATTATAAAGGATTCCCACTGAAATTACAAGTCATAAACTTTAATTTGTTAGCATATTAAAGTTTCCAAAAGCTTCCTGCTACGCTTCAATCTTTTTGGAACATGCGATCGCAAGTGCTCCCGGTCCGATATGACAGGCAATGGATAATGACAGTGGCTGCATGACGATCTCATTGTCCGGAAAGACAGCCTGCACTTCTTCTTTGAATGCCTCAGCGGCTGCAGTGTCAAATGTATAGGCCAGTTCCAGATTCATCTTCTCCCCATTTGGGCTGTGAAAACGCTTCTCAAAATCATTTTTCATAGCTTCGGTCATGATGGTTTTTGCCTGCTTTACCGTACGTGCCTTTGCAAATGCATCCAGCTTTTCTCCCTGGATCTGTAATACCGGTTTCAGTTTCAGCAAGGTTCCCAGTGCTGCTGCAGCCGGTGTAATACGTCCGCCCTTTTTCAGATACTCCAGTGTATCGACCATAATGTATATAGAGGATTCAAATTTTTCCTTTTCCAGAATCTCTTTGATTTCTTCTGCACCTTTTCCCTGCTCTGCCAGCATTTTGGCATCGAGCACGGACTGCCGCATTGTTACGGAAATACGCTGGTTATTGACTACCTGTACTTTTCCGTCATAGTCCTGGGAAAGCATATATGCCGTCTCACAGGAACTGCTTAAGCCCGAAGACATCGGTATGTATACAATTTCATCGTATTCTTTCAAAAGTTCATCCCATTTATCGGTCACATCTCCAACCAGCGGCATGGAGGTTTTGATCTCTCCGCCCTCTTTGAGTTTCTGATAAAACTGCTCCTGTGTCAGGTCAATATCTTCATAAAACATCTGTCCGTTAATATAAAAAGGCATCGGCATTACCACTACGCCAAGTTCTTTTGCCTCGCTTTGTGTAATACCACTGTTACTGTCCGTTACAACAATCACTCGACTCATTTTTTCCACTCCTGATTTTCGTTGTTTTTCCAAACGGTTCCTTTGTCTTTGAACCGTTACGCTTTTACTATCATATCATAGGACAAAAAAAATGAAAAGCCTTGATTTTCAAGGCTTTTCATATCTATTTCACATAGTTTTTGATACTATGTTTACTTTATAACGCAACGGTTATGTCCGATTACATCATTCCGCCCATTCCGCCCATTCCGCCTGCCGGCATAGCTGGAGTATCCTCCTTAATGTTTGCAACTGCAGACTCTGTAGTAAGTAAGGTAGAAGCAACGGATGTTGCATTCTGCAGGGCACTTCTTGTAACTTTGACTGGATCAAGAATTCCAGACTCTACCATATCAACGTATTCTTCTGTAGCTGCGTTGAAACCGGTTCCTGCTGCAGATTCTTTTACTTTATTGATGATAACAGCGCCTTCGAGACCTGCGTTTGCTGCAATGTAATATAACGGAGCTTCCAGTGCTTTTAAGATAACCTTCGCACCTGTCTTCTCGTCTCCCTCTAAGGAATCAGCAAGCTCTGCAACCTTCTTGGAAGCATGGATATATGCAGATCCACCACCTGCGATGATACCCTCTTCTACGGCTGCTCTTGTAGCGTTCAAAGCATCTTCCAGACGAAGCTTAGCTTCCTTCATCTCGGTCTCGGTAGCAGCACCTACACGGATGACTGCAACACCGCCGGACAGCTTAGCCAGTCTCTCCTGCAACTTCTCTCTGTCGAAATCAGAAGTGGTCTCTTCGATCTGCTTCTTGATCTGTGCGATTCTGGACTGTAATGCTTCCTTGTCGCCCTCACCGTCTACGATCACGGTGTTCTCTTTCTGAACCTTAACGGATTTTGCACGACCCAGCATATCCATTGTGGTATCCTTCAGCTCATAACCAAGTTCGGAACTGATCACGGTACCACCGGTCAGGATTGCGATATCCTCCAGCATAGCTTTTCTTCTGTCACCATAGCCGGGAGCCTTAACTGCTACTACATTGAAAGTACCACGCAGCTTGTTGACGATCAGAGTGGTCAGTGCCTCACCCTCTACATCCTCAGCGATGATCAGCAGCTTAGCGCCAGACTGAACGATCTGCTCTAACAGGGGCAGGATCTCCTGAATGTTGGAAATCTTCTTATCAGTGATCAGAATATAAGGATTATCCAGAACTGCTTCCATCTTATCCATATCGGTTGCCATGTAAGCGGAGATATAACCTCTGTCAAACTGC
>ENA-OOUK01000127-OOUK01000127.1-human-gut-metagenome-genome-assembly--contig:-NODE-127-length-13062-cov-2.544017_pt1 | contig 13062 bp, 10 predicted proteins | sample MGYA00241545_ERZ501272 | MGnify/ENA primary metagenome ERZ501272 (study PRJEB25962, sample SAMEA2042280) | human gut metagenome | biome: human gut; feature: human-associated habitat; material: faeces...
ATCAGACAAAGGTAGTCATTGATGAAAATCAGAATTTTAAGGATGCTTTCCAGTATTATACGGATCTGACATTAAAGTATAAAGTAACACCAACGGTAGAACAGGATACTGCGCTTGGCGGATACCAGAGATGGCTGGACGGACAGGTTGCTTTTTATGCATGTGGTACATGGGATGTCGCAGCATTTATGGATGATGCAACATTCCCATACAATTGGGATTTATGTGGATGGCCGGTAGGACCAAACGGAGACGGAAAGTCCACAGCATGGCTCGGAACCGTTGGTTTCGCAGTTTCTTCACAGGCAAAGAACCCGGATTTATGTGCAGAGTTAATACAGTCCTTATCAACAGATCTGGACGGACAGAAAGAACTTTGCGGCGAGACATCCGGTAAGTCTTTACAGATTCCAAACATTATGGATTATGCACAGACAACATTTAAAGACAAAGTAAATGATGGAACAATTCCATATGCAAGCAATGTAGATGTTATTTTCGGATATATTGAGGGAAGTGACAAATATAAAGGAATCTTTACGGAAACAACCTACACTTACAACAGTGAATGGTGGGATACTTTCCTGGAAGGAATGCCGAATGTTCTGACCGGAGAAGTTTCCGTAGATGATTATTGTAAACAGGTAGCGCCAAAGATGCAGGAAGCACTGGACAACGCGATCGAATTACAGAACGCAGCAACTAATAATTAAGATTAAAACGGATTGCCCCTGTCATGGGGCAGTCCGTAGGAAAAGAGTGGGCATATGAGCGGAAAAACAAAACAACCGAAACATAAGATGTCGGCAATGGCGAAGAAAGAAGAAAGAACTGCGTGGCTGTTCATCGCCCTGCCTTTCCTTGGATTTTTACTTTTTATGGCTTATCCGATCTGCTTTGCAGTGTTTGCAAGTATGAGCAAGTGGACGGGAATGAATTCTCTGGTGGATAATTTCTGTGGATTGCAGAATTACATCAATATTTTTCATGATGAAAAATTCTGGAAATCTCTGCTTACAACCATTATTTATTTGATCGGTATTCCAATCGGAATGATCCTTGGACTGCTTCTGGCAATGGGAATGAACCGTAAGATTCCGGGAATCCGGCTGCTTCGGACAATGTATTATGTACCAGTAGTATCTTCACTGGTTGCCGTGTCTATTTTGTGGGCATGGGTTTATAATTACGATTATGGATTATTTAATTCAATCATCAAACTTTTGACCGGACATCATGGTCCAAACTGGCTGGGAGATGAGTTCTGGGTAAAAGTAGCTTTAATCATCTTCATGGTATGGAAAGGATTGGGAACTTCTATTATTCTTTATCTTGCCGGATTGCAAAACATTCCGCGTAACTACTATGAAGCTGCTTCCATTGATGGAGCAAATGGATGGCAGAAATTTCGTCATATTACCGTTCCACTGGTCTCGCCGGTTACGTTCTATATTTTAATTACCAGCCTGATTGGCGGTTTCCAGGTGTTCGTGGAAGTACAGGTTATGACGAATAAAGGTGGAACAAACTATAGTGCAGCAACCGTTGTTTATTATTTGTATGATAAAGCATTTTCAAACGGACAGTTAGGCTACGGATGTGCACTGGCAGTTATTCTTGCAATCATCATCTTCATTATCACGGCTCTTAATTTCGCGGGTCAGGATAGATGGGTGAAGACCATGGACTAGGAGGGAGTCATATGAGTTCAAAAAAAGATTTGGCAAGCTCCCGGCTTGTATCAAAAAAAGAGAAAATTTTTAACTGGATTATCTTTGTATTACTTCTTCTTGGTGCAGTTGTAATGGTTTTCCCGTTAATTTACATGATTGCGACATCATTCATGACAAAAAATCAGATTTTGTCCGGTACATTAACAATTCTTCCGGATCCGATTCTGATAGGAAAATATTCTGAAGTATTAAAAAAGGGACAGTTCATAAACGGTATATTTAATTCTCTGAAGGTTGCAATTCCGGTATTGATTATTGGCGGATTTACCTCCTCCCTCGCCGCATTCGGATTTGCAAAAATGAGATTTCGTGGCAAAAATGCATTGTTTCTGGCATTGCTGGCAACCATTATGATTCCGTTTGCGGTTGTCATGATTCCACAGTATGTCATGTTTACCAAACTGGGCTGGACCAATACTCTGCTTCCACTTATTATTCCGGGATGCTTTGGAAATGTCAGTATTATCTTTTTCCTTCGACAGAACCTGATCGGAATTCCAGATGATCTGATGGAAGCAGCAAAATTGGATGGATGTGGATATTTCCGTACGTTTCTTCAGATTTTTATGCCATTGATGAAGGGGGCTCTGGCAACGCAGCTGATGTTGTGGTTTATGGGAATCTGGAATGATTATCTTGCACCTACTATTTTCTTGAGAAGTGAAAAGAACTGGACATTGCAGGTGGTTATCCGTTCCTTCAATTCCTATTATGCAATTCAGAGTGATTATGCTTTGATCATGGCAGCATCCGTAATTGCAATGATTCCGACAATGGCATTGTTCTTTATTTTCCAGAGAATGATCATTGAGTCCATTGCAATCAGCGGTATCAAATAAGTAACAAATTATAAAATTCATCTTTTTCAATCCTCAACAAAATATAAGAAAGCAGTTCGTATAAAAATCGCTTGCGCGATACGGACTGCTTTTGTAGTATTATAACGAACAGACATTTATACATGGTAAAGGAGGCAGCGTATGCCAAAAGAAAATCCGGTGATTGCTTTTTTAAATAAGATGGCAGATTTGATTTTACTGAATCTGATTTTTCTGCTGTGCTGTATTCCGGTTGTGACGATCGGACCAGCAATTACAGCATTGTATGCAGTTTCATTGAGATCGGTACGCTATGGAGATGGGTATGTTATACAGACTTTTTTCCGATCGTTTAAGCAGAATTTTAAACAGTCTTTTGTGGCGGGAATGATAGGCTTACTTTTTGTGTGCCTGCTTTTTATTGATTTGTTTTTCTGGCGCAATGTGGGACCTGCTTTCATGTCCGTATTTATGACAGTGGTGAGTGTATGTGTAGGCTATTTGGTTTTTATTGTGTTCTTATGGCTGGTTCCCGGTGATTGCAAAACTGGAAAATCCTTTGCGTGTGCAGATAAAAAATGCAGCCGCCATGGCGGTTGCGCATTTTTTCCCATATACGCTGTTTGTAAGTGTGATAGTACTGGCGGCAGGCTATATGGCATATACCAGTATCATTACGGATGTGCTGCTGCTTCTGATGGGATTTGCTTTACTTGCATATGTATGTTCATTCTTTTTTTATAAAGTGTTTGCAAAATATATAGACGAGGAACCGGTGGGAGAGGATGACCCATTATATGGAAGCAGAGAGTAAAAAATATGAATTGAAATTTCCTCCCTTTAATGGTAGAATAAATGCATAGTTGCAGGCGTACAACGGTCGATTTTTTGTGCAATATGTCTAGTGATAAAGGCAGAACAGTGGAAGACGGGCGTTGAAATTTTCATTGTGGAAAGCACCGGAAACAACCGTGAAAGCCGAAATGATTTACATAGTATATGGAGGTTTTTTATATGGCAAGATTTACATTACCGAGAGATTTATACCATGGAAAGGGAGCACTCGAAGCCCTGAAAACATTCAAGGGAAAGAAAGCGATCATCTGCGTGGGCGGCGGCTCGATGAAACGGTTTGGTTTCCTTCAGAAGGCGGAAGATTATTTAAAGGAAGCCGGGATGGAAGTAAAACTTTTCGAGGGCATTGAGCCGGATCCGTCTGTTGAGACTGTTATGAAAGGTGCGGCAGTGATGCAGGAGTTTGAGCCGGACTGGATTGTAGCCATGGGTGGTGGTTCTCCGATTGATGCGGCAAAAGCAATGTGGATCAAGTATGAGTATCCGGATATTACTTTTGAGGATATGTGCAAGGTATTCGGCATCCCGGCACTGCGCAACAAAGCGCATTTCTGTGCAATTTCATCAACTTCCGGAACTGCAACAGAAGTTACTGCGTTTTCCATCATTACAGATTATGAGAAGGGAATCAAGTATCCGATTGCAGATTTTGAGATCACACCGGATGTTGCAATTGTAGATCCGGATCTGGCAGAGACCATGCCGCAGAAACTGGTAGCGCATACCGGAATGGATGCAATGACACATGCAATTGAGGCATATGTTTCTACCGCAAACTGCGATTTTACCGATCCACTTGCACTCCATGCAATCAAGATGATACAGAGTGATCTGATTCCATCTTATAATGGAGATATGGAAAAGAGAGATTCTATGCACAACGCACAGTGTCTGGCAGGTATGGCATTTTCCAATGCACTCCTTGGCATTGTACATTCCATGGCACATAAGACAGGTGCAGCGTTTGCGGATTATGGCGCACACATCATCCACGGCGCAGCCAATGCAATGTATCTGCCGAAGGTTATCGCATTTAATGCAAAGGATGAGACGGCAAAGAAACGTTACGGTGAGATTGCGGATTTCATGAAACTTGGCGGAAACACACTGGATGAAAAGGTGGAGCTTCTGATCGCACATCTGCGCAGGATGAACGATGATCTGAACATTCCGCACTGCATTAAAAACTATGGTGCAGACAGCTTCCCGACCGAGCAGGGCTTTGTACCGGAGGAGGTATTCTTAGAGAGACTTCCGGAGATTGCGGCCAATGCAATTCTTGACGCATGCACGGGTTCCAATCCAAGACAGCCAAGTCAGGAGGAGATGGAGAAGCTCTTAAAATGCTGCTACTATGATACGGATGTCGATTTTTAAAAGAAACTAAGCAAGAAAAGTCCTGCGGTTTTTGTATACCGCAGGGCTTTTTTTGACAACAGGTGCTTCAATGAACAAATGCGAGTGCTGATCGTGCAAAAGCACATTGGGTATATCAAAAACAGAACAAATATGGTAGAATATACGATATGTAATCTGGAAACAGATAGATAAGAAGATGACAAAAAGGGTCTGGAAATGAAAAAGAAGAATCCGGAGTTATATCGCCGGTAGGGAGGAAAATATTATCATGAGTGGATATCTGATCAAAGACACGACAAAGGAAGAAAGGATTGCACTGATTCGTTCCTGGCAGGAGCCGGACGACTGCGTGGGAGGAAGCGGCATGGATCTGTTTGATATGTATGATGCCTATATCCGTGGGGAGAAAGAGATTGCAGAGATCAATGGGGAATTTCAGGCATCCTATGTAAAAGACACCGAAGACTTAGAACAGCCGGAAGAAGCAAAATCCACTTCCGGAGAACTGACGCAGCTGACAAAGCTTCATGCGGAAGGTGCGCTTACGGATGAAGAGTTTGCGGCCGCAAAGAAAAAAGTGCTTGGACTGTAGCACACAATAATTTTATTATAAAAATGCAGTGGACGTAGAAATTGTCCGCTGCATTTTTTATGGAAACAATTCGTTAACAGGGTACAGTGCTTTTTCCCTGAATCAATATAGGGAGTGTGGTAAAACTCTGAATCAGCAGATCCGGATATTCCAGTTTGCGAATCATCATATTTCCGGCCTGGATACCCATATCATATACGTTGATGTCAATGACCGTTGGGGCAGGATCAATGATGCCTGCATAAGGGTAACAATCAAATGTAAGAAATCCCATGTCTTTTGGAATGGAAAGGGATAATTCGGTAATAGCACGGGAAACCCCAAGGGCAAGAGTGCTGTTTTCACAGACGACGGCCTGCGGAAGAGAGGCACGATCCTGCAATATAGGGAGAACGGCCTCATAGGCTCCGAGACGGGTTGCATTTGTATAACAGATCCTTTTGCTTGGAATATGATGTTTCTGGTTTAACATGCCTTTTAGAAATCCTTTCAGCCTTTGGCTGGAAAGAATGTCACTTTTCCGGCCCGCTACAAACAGTACATCGTAATAGTTACATGCAAGCATATGGGCGGCGGCATATTCTCCTGCCAGTGCGTGATCGGTGTCTATCCAGCAGAGCCGGCTTTCGAAATTGGGATGGCCGATAATAATATGTGGGACGTTGTCTTTGAGGATATGTTGTGCCAGAACTTCGTTGACCGCTGATCCATGGATAATCAGTCCATCGGCAGAACGGCGCTGTATTTCCTGAATGGCACGTTCGCCCGGATAGGATTCTTCTGAGGTATCCACGAGAGTAAGGGTATAATGGTGCCGTGTGAGTTCATGATGGACACCGGACATAATATCAAACATATGGGGATTCTGATAGGCAGTACCCTGCCCGAGATCCGTCAGGTAAACAATATTTTTGGCAGCCTGTCTGGCAAAGGAAACGGCACGGGCGTTGGGAACATAGTGCAGCTTATCAATGGCAGCCTGAACGCGTGCAACAGTTTCTGGTGAAATGGTCGTCCAGTGATTTAAAACTTTTGAAACTGTGGATTTAGACACTCCGGCTTCATTTGCAACATCGGATATTGTTATAGCCATATTTTTTCCTCCTTAAAAATGTATAAAACTAAAAAGATGGTATAGCGGTTTCCTAACAAAGTCAATAGAAAATAAAGATAAAACGTTGAAAATATAGGAAAATATCAATAAAATAAAATCAGTCACAGCGGAAAAACGCAAAATAATAGCAATATATAGGAAAACAGTTTCCTGGGAGGGAGAAAACATGAAAAAAAGAATGGTGGCAATTGCCCTGGCGGCGGCAATGGTGATGACAACGTTCGCCGGATGTGGGGGAGCAGAAGAAACGGTGGAAACACAAAAAAGTGAAAATACGGAAAAAACGAGTGAAGATGCAGTAAAAAATCTGATAGCTTCCACAAAAGGAACCGTTACATTAAACCTTTGGTGTGATGAAACAGAAAGTTACCAGAAAACGATGAAGCAGTTGGTTGAAGATTTTAAAAACCAGTATGATCAGGTAGATTTTGATATTACCATCGGTGCAGTATCTACAGCTAATTGTAAGGATGAAGTTCTTGCAGATGTAGAAAAAGCGGCAGACGTATTTGTATTTGCAGATGATCAGTTATATGATCTGGAAAAAGCAGGGGCATTACAGAGTGTTGATGCAACATTTACATATGATCCCAAAGAAGAAAATGAGAAAGAGGCAGTGGAGGCGGCTTCCGTGGATGAAACTATGTATGCATATCCTCTTACCGCTTCCAATGGATATTTTCTTTATTATGATTCCAATTATCTTACCCCGGAAGATGTAGCTTCCTGGGACAATCTTTTGGCTGCAGCGCAAAAACAGGGCAAAACAGTCGGCATGGAAGTATCCGGGGCATGGTATTTGTATGGATTTTTTGCGGGAGCAGGGCTTGAAATGTATCGGAATGATGATGGCTCTAATACCTGTAACTGGAATGCTGCGGATACCAAATACAAAGGTGCAGATGTTGCTGCTGCGATCACGGATATTTGTAAAAACAAGGCGATGGTAAATTGTGTGAATGAAGATGCACAGGCTTTTGCATTAAATGGGGAGATGATTGCGGATGTCAATGGAACATGGGCAAGCAATGCGTTTAAAGAAGCATATGGTGATGGATATGCTGCCGCAAAACTTCCTACATTTACGGTAAATGGAGATCAGGTACAGATGGGATCTTATGCGGGATATAAGTTTGTCGGAGTGAATGCATATTCTAAAAATACCGGATGGGCGATGCTTCTGGCAGAGTATCTGACGAATGAACAGAGCCAGAAAACCATCGGTATCGCAACCGGAGAAGGACCTTCAAATATAAAGGCAGCAGCTTCGGAAGAAATTACTTCGGCACCTGCACTTGCGGCATTGACAGAACAGGCAAAATACGCAGATTTGCAGCGGGTAGGAAATAATTACTGGGATCCGGCGGCTGCACTGGGAGAAACATTGGTGGAAGGTACCTATAAGGATGCACAGAGTGTGCTGGATAAAGCGGTTGAAGGTATTACTCAGCCGGCATCCGAATAATGAATGCATATGAGAAGATATTGGAATGAAATAAAAACAGCGTGGGTACAGGGAAATCTCTGGACCCGCCTGTCCCTGCTTGTGATGGGGAGCGGATATTGTGCCTGTGACCGATGGGGAAAAGGAATTTTAATGACATTGATGGAAGTATTCTTTTTTCTCTTTACAGGGAGGGTATCCTGGCAGTATATCAGAAAATTAAATACATTAGGAACCGTGCAGAGAAAGGAAACACTGGATCTTACAACATTACAAAAGACGGTAAATCACTATGATAATTCCTTGCTGATTTTACTTTTTGGAGTGGTTGGGATATTGATCATAGCAGCATTTGTTGCATTATACGTGTCAAATTTTAAAACCGTATTCCGGATGCAGCAGATGAAAGAAAATGGGGAACATATTAATACCATGAAGGAAGACTGCCGGGAACTGATAAACCGGAAGTTTCATGTGAGCCTGCTGGCACTGCCGGTTTTGGGGGTAATTCTGGTAAATGTGATTCCGATTATCTTTATGATATGTGTTGCATTTACCAATTATGATATGGATCATCAGCCGCCTACCTATCTGTTTACCTGGGTAGGGCTAAAAAACTTCCGCCAGTTGTTTACATCTTCTGCCACGGTAACGTTTGGGTATGCGTTTATACGTATTTTGTTCTGGACGTTACTCTGGGCACTTCTTGCAACATTTTCAACGTATTTTGGCGGGATTATGCTTGCAAAGCTGATCAATGACCGGCAGGTGCGCTGGAAGAAAATGTGGCGGACATTATTTGTTATAACAATTGCAATTCCGCAGTTTGTTACCCTGCTTCTGGTTGGAAAAATGTTTGGGGATTATGGAATTGTCAACAGTATCTGCAGTAAGACTGGCCTGACGGATCTGCTCAGACAGATCGGACTTGTGGGAAAAGGACTTTCTTATATTCCGTTTTTGACAAAACCGGGATGGGCGCATGTCATGATTGTGCTGATCAATATCTGGGTAGGGGTACCGTTCCAGATGCTGAGTGCGACGGGAATACTGATGAATATTCCCCATGAACAGATGGAAAGCGCGAAGATAGATGGGGCAAATGAGAGGCAGATTTTCTGGAAAATCACGATGCCATATATGTTGTTTGTGACAGGCCCGAGTCTGCTTACAGCACTAATTGCCAACATTAATAACTTTAATGTGATTTACCTGCTTACAACAGATTACGTTACATCCAACATGAATTATGCAAATTCCAATGCAAAAGAAGTAGATTTGCTGGTTACATGGCTGTTCAGGCTGACAAATGATTATTCCAATTATAAAATGGCATCTGTTATCGGCATCTGTGTATTTTGTATCTGTGCCGTGCTGACACTTATTGGATTTACGAGGATGATTGCAGGGAATAAAGAGGAGGAATTTCAGTAAATGAAAAAACAGTTAAAAATAGTTGGAAAACATATGCTGCTGGCTTTGTTGGCATTTATATGGCTGATTCCAATTGTATGGCTGCTGGTAACTTCTTTTAGTTCATACAAAGGCATTAATACAATGCATTTTTTCCCGCAAAGATGGTCTTTGGACAATTACATGCAGTTGTTTTCCCGGCCGGATACCGTTGCCAATTTTCCGGCCTGGTTTCGGAATTCCCTGATTATTGGAGCAGCGACCTGTGTAATTTCCACATTATTTGTGCTGATGGTAGCGTATGCAATGAGTTGCATGCGGTTTCCGGCACGTAAACCATTGATGAGTATTGCGATTATTCTTGGGATGTTTCCGGGAGTTCTTTCCATGATAGCCATTTATTTTGTAATGAAATTACTGGGGCTGACAGACAGCATGGCAGGGTTAATTATTATTTATTCTGCGGGTTCCGGACTTGGATATCTCATTTGTAAGGGCTTTTTTGATACCATTCCGGTTTCACTGAGGGAATCCGCAAAACTGGAGGGGGCATCGGAACTTTCCATCCTCGTAAAAATCGTAATTCCATTGTCGAAACCGATCATTGTTTATACGGTGATAAATGCTTTTCTGAATCCGTGGATGGATTTTGTGATGGCAAAACTTATGATCCGTTCAAAAAATCCGGCAGACTGGACGGTAGCAATGGGATTATATAATCTGGTGCAGAGAACCCTTGTGGGAGATTATTTTTCCGTATTTTGTGCGGGTGGTGTGATTGTGGCAATTCCTATTTCTATTTTGTTTATTATCATGCAGAAGTTTTATGTAGAAGGAATTACGGGAGGGGCAGTAAAAGGATGAAAAAAGAAGCAGTTTTACATGTACCGCTGTCGCAGTTCGCATATGCATATGATGAAAGAACAATTGTCCTGCGGCTTCGGGCGGCAAAAGGGGATTTAAAAAGTTGCAAAGTGTTTTATGGAGATCGTGTGGATCCTAAGCCACAGATAGAAACATTTGAAAAAGAGATGGTTTGTGCGGCAAAAGATGATTTGTATGATTATTTTGAAACTGTTATTCATGACAGATACAGCCGGTTGTGCTATTATTTCCTGCTCTGGGATGGAAAACAGGAACAGTATTATTATGAGCGCGATTTCAGCCGGGATATCCCGGAGAACCGGACAGAATTTTTCCAGTTTCCCTATATAAGAAGAGAGGATATGTTTCATATTCCGTCATGGGCGAAAGATATGGTGATGTATCATATTTTCCCGGATAGTTTTGCAACCGGTTACCGTACCATGGAGAAACAACCGAATGAACAGAAAATCGAGATAAAAAATGGGGAAAAAGCGATTTCGGGAAACCGGCTGGGCGGCACGTTAAGTGGGATAAAAGCGAATCTGGATTATCTGCAGCAGCTTGGAATTAATTGTATTTATGTAAATCCGGTGTTTGCCGCAAATTCGTATCATAAGTATGATACCATAGATTATTTTTCCATAGACCCATGCCTTGGAACAAAAAAGGAAGCAAAAGAACTGGTGGAAGATTGCCATGCACGGGGCATCCGTGTTTTGTTTGATGGAGTGTTTAACCATTGCGGACCGGATTTCTTTGCTTTCCGGGATGTTCTTGCCCATGGGGAAAAATCAGAATATCTTGATTGGTTTTATGGGATGCAGGCACCGGTTGACTATAAAGATCCCCCAAATTATGAAGCCTTTGCCTATGTAAAAGAAATGCCGAAACTAAATACTGGAAATCCAAAAGTCGAACAATATTTGATTAAAGTCGGAGTGTATTGGATACAGGAGATTGGGATTGATGGCTGGCGGCTGGATGTTGCAAATGAGATTAATCATGACTTCTGGCGGCATTTCCGGGCGGCTGTGAGAGCAGTTAAAAAAGATGCACTTCTTATAGGGGAAATCTGGGAGGATGCACAGTGCTGGCTGCTGGGCGATCAATTTGATTCTACCATGAATTACCGGTTTTCCTATTTATGCACAGATTTTTTTGCAAAAAGGACAATGTGTGCGCGGGAGTTTGATGAACAGATGACCAAAATGATTTACCGGTATCCACAACAGGTGTCAGAGATACAGATGAATTTTCTGGATTCGCATGACATTCCGCGGTTTCTGAGTTATTGTGGTGGAGACCGCAGGAAACTTAGGCTCGCCTGTTTTTATCTAATCATGGGATATGGGATTCCTTCGGTTTTTTATGGAGATGAATGTTATCTGGATGGAAAAACAGAGACACAGTATCGCCAGGGGATGCGATGGGACACATCGGACACCTTTGCCGGGGATTTGAAAGAGTGGATCAGCTTCCGGAAGACGCATGAAGCATTGAAAAATGGCAGATATCGTGGCATCTGGATGGAAGACGGAGGATTGTATGCTTTCCTGCGGGAGAATAAAGAGGAAAAAGTTTTGGTTATTATCAATAATTCAGATGAACCATATGCCTGTGACGATAGATTCTGGTGCGAAACGGAACAAAAAATCTGTGGGTTCGTATTGGATAAAGTAAAACAATTGCCTGCAATGCAGGGAAAACCCTTCATTATTAAAAATAGATAGTTCAAAAAATGCTGCCTTACATGTAAAATGCAGGGCAGTATTTTTGTGCAATTCTTTTAGTGACATATGAAAAAACCTGTGTTACACTGACCGTACAAGTAAACATACATGGTACAACTTTAGTAGAGAAGCCCGGACAGGCTGTATCTGTTTTTTAAGAGGGGATATACATTATGGAGAGTATCACAGGAGGAAACACACCAAAATATCAGGAACTGACGGAACAGCTGCGTTTGCAGATCGTCTCCGGGGAGATTGCACCGGGGCAGAAACTGCCATCGGAAAATACGCTTTCCGCACAGTATCAGGTCAGCCGTCAGACGGTGCGCAAGGCATTGGCGATTTTACAGAATGAAGGATATATTTACGCAGAGCACGGGCGCGGTACATTCTGTTCGGAAATGATGCGGCACGCACATCCGTCCAAGAATATTGCTGTCGTAACAACCTATCTGTCAGACTATATTTTTCCCCGTGTGATACAGGGAATTGATGATGTGCTGACAGGTGCAGGGTACAGCATTGTCTTAAAGAACACAAAAAATTCGCGGACACGGGAAGCAGAATGTCTGCAGGAGATTCTGGGTAAGGATATCGATGGTGTGATTATTGAACCGAGTAAGAGCCAGATTTTCTGCCGGCATATGAACTTGTATGAACAACTGGAAAAATCGCATATTCCGTATGTGTTTATCCAGGGATGTTTTCCGCAGATGAGAGAAACACCGCATGTACTTCTGGATGATTTCCAGGGAGGATACATGATCACAAAATATCTGACGGATCTCGGTCACAAAAATATCGTAGGCGTATTTAAGGCAGATGACATGCAGGGGCAGAACCGTCATAAAGGATATGTCCGGGCATTGCAGGAGGCGGGTATTTTATATGATCCGGATAAAGTCGTATGGTTCCACACAGAAGACCGCAAGCTTCATCCGTATGAAGCTATCCGGGAAATGGCAGGAGGAACGCTTCGCGGGCAAATGGATGCGGTTGTCTGTTATAACGATCAGACGGCGCAGCTGGTGATCCGGGCATTGCAGGAGAACGGTCTGCGCATACCAGAGGATATTTCCGTAACCGGTTATGATAATTCCTTTCTGGCGAACCAACAGGGACTTCGGCTGACAACGA
>ENA-OOUK01000128-OOUK01000128.1-human-gut-metagenome-genome-assembly--contig:-NODE-128-length-13061-cov-2.389008_pt1 | contig 13061 bp, 10 predicted proteins | sample MGYA00241545_ERZ501272 | MGnify/ENA primary metagenome ERZ501272 (study PRJEB25962, sample SAMEA2042280) | human gut metagenome | biome: human gut; feature: human-associated habitat; material: faeces...
CAGGACTCTATGAAGTGATCGGCAAAGAGATCGATGACAAGTACATGGCAGAGCTGAAGAAGCAGATCATTCATCCTGATGTGATCAGGGAAATGGCAGATGACATCAAGATCGTATATACTCCGTTATGCGGTACCGGTAACAAGCCGGTAAGACGTATCCTGTCTGAGCTGGGATTCAAGCATGTCTATGTAGTTCCCGAACAGGAGAATCCGGATCCTGACTTTACCACACTGGATTACCCGAACCCTGAGGATCCCAAGGCATTTACCTATGCGCTTCGTCTGGCGAAGGAGAAGGATGCGGATATCGTTCTGGCAACCGATCCCGATGCAGACCGTCTGGGTGTGTATGCAAAAGATACCAAGACCGGCGAGTATGTGGCATTTACCGGTAATATGTCCGGCATGCTGATCGCAGAATATATTCTGGGACAGAAACGTGCAAACAATTCTATGCCGGAGAATCCGGTACTGGTAGAATCTATCGTTTCTACCGATATGGCAAAAGCAATCGCAAAAGCATATGATGTGGAGCTGGTGGAAGTACTGACTGGATTTAAGTATATTGGTGAGCAGATGCTGAAATATGAAAAATCAGGAGAGAAGAACTATGTGTTCGGATTTGAAGAAAGCTATGGATGTCTTCCGGGTACTTATGCAAGGGATAAGGATGCTCCGGCAGCCGTATGTATGCTGTGTGAGGTTGCTGCTTTCTATAAATCACAGGGAAAAACACTCTGGGATGGCATGATTGATATGTATGAAAAGTACGGATATTACCGGGAAGGAATCGCAACCATGACACTTAAGGGTATCGATGGTGCGGCACAGATTCAGCAGATTATGGATCGTGCAAGACAGAGTACTCCGGCAAAGCTTGGAGCGTTTGATGTACTTGCAGTCCGCGATTATAAGGCAGACACCCGTAAGGATTTAAAGACCGGGGAGGTGACTGCTACCGGACTTCCGTCTTCCAATGTCCTGTATTATGAGTTATCCGATAATGCATGGTGCTGTGTACGTCCATCCGGAACAGAACCGAAGATTAAATTTTATGTCGGTGTTAAGGGAGATACCCTGGATGGTGCAGATCAGATGCTGGAAGAATTAAAAGCAGAAGTGTTAAAGCACTTTGAATAATCGGTAGACAGTTATGATGAAAATATACATTTGTCCGCAATGTGGATGGCTCCGTATGGTTTCCAGACGAAAAGATGTCGAATGTCATCAGTGTGGGAACGCGCAGATGCGGCTGACCAATCTCGACCTGGAGAAATATACTTCCATGTCGGAACAGGACCGCGTCAGTTATGCAGACGCATGGCTGTATATACACAATAGGCAAAAGGATTAAAAAAATGGCAGATAATAGAAGAAGAAAAAAGAGAAGAAAGAAAAAGAAGAGCAGAAAGATTGTATTGTTTGTATTTGAAATTCTGCTTCTCGCAATCCTGCTTGTCGCTGCGTATTTTATTGGCATGGTAAATCGTGTGAAATATGAAAATATGAGTGAGACAGAGGCAGGAATTAATGATGATCTCAGCAAAGATACCTTGGAGTCTTTGGAAGGATATACCAATATTGCAGTGTTTGGTCTGGATAACCGGAGTGCAAATAACTACCAAGAGGGAAATTCCGATGTTGTCATGATTGCAAGTATTGATAATAAGACAAAAAATGTCAAACTGGTATCGGTATACCGTGATACATTTCTGTCAGTCGGAGGCGGCACTTATTTCAAGTGTAACAATGCTTATGCCAGAGGCGGGGCAAAACAGGCGGTTCAGATGTTAAATTCCAATCTGGATCTGGATATCAAGGAATATGTGTGTGTGGACTGGGCAGCTGTCGTAGAAGTGATTGATGATCTGGGAGGACTGGATTTAAATATCACCCAGGGCGAGATGAACCAGATCAACAAGTACAAGAAAGATGTGGACGGCGTAACCGGAAAGAATACCCCGAATGTGACACAGTACGGTCTGGTACATTTGGATGGAACACAGGCAACCACATATGCCAGAATCCGAAAACTTTCCGGAGATGATTTTAAACGTGCATCCCGTCAGAGAATTGTGCTACAGGCAATGTTGGAGAAAGCAAAGAAAGCAAATCCGGCAACACTTGTCAAAATCTGTAACAGTGTGGTAGATGATATTTCCACAACACTTTCGCTGGATCAGATGGTGAGTCTGGCGAAAGATGTAACCAAGTACAAAATCAACAGCACCACTGGTTTTCCAACAGATCTGACTACGAAAAACATGCCGAGATGTGGAGATACGGTAATTCCGGCAGATCTTGTGACGAATGTAAAAAAACTGCATGAATACATGTTTGATGATGCCACGTATACACCATCACAGACGGTGCAGGCAATCTCTGACACGATTGTAAATACAACCGGAATCACGGCAGATTCTGCAAAGATTAATACATCGGATTATAACGAGACCGTAGGTGCCACAGGCACGGATGAGATCCAGAAGGGATCAGAAACTACTGGCGGAACAAATGTACAGTAATCAATTGGGGAATAAGAGTAGACCAATCGGCATGATTGGTCTACTGTTGTCATTGGAGAGGAAAGTCAATAAAGATAAAGGAGAATGTTTCCATGAACGAACAGGTAAAGAACAATATTATGGAGTATAAGCAGAAATATTTACAGAAACTGACAGATGCACAGGTGCCGGAGAAACTGGAAAAACAGCTGGAGGAAATGGACTGGACCTGTCTGGAACTGATTCATCAAAAAAAACAGCAAAGAGGAACGTTTGCACCGCTGCAGGCGACCGAACTTTCCGAAATCCGAAAGAAGGAAGATCTGTATCGGGAAACGGGACTGAAAGCACTCCGGGAAGGAAAAGTCGGTGCAATTCTTCTGGCGGGAGGGCAGGGTACCCGGCTGGGATTTGACAAGGCAAAAGGCATGTTTAATATCGGAGTGACGAAAACACTCTATATTTTTGAACAGCTGATTAAAAATCTGATGCAGGTAAAACATGAGGCAGGTGTGTGGATTCCGCTTTATATTATGACCAGCGAAAAAAACGATGTACAGACGCGGACCTTTTTTGAAGAACATGATTTTTTCGGATATGACAGCAGTTATGTGAAATTTTTTGTGCAGGAGATGGTTCCGGCGGTCGATTTCGATGGAAACATACTGATGGAATCGGAGGATTCTCTCGCGATGTCTCCGAATGGAAACGGTGGATGGTTTAAATCCATGCTCCGGGCACATCTGGATGAAGATATCCGGACACGTGGGATTGAATGGCTGAATGTTTTTGCCGTGGACAATGTATTGCAGCGGATTGCGGATCCAGTGTTTGTCGGGGCAACGATTTTGTCTGGATGTGTGTGTGGTTCGAAAGTCGTGCGTAAGGTTTCTCCGTATGAACGTGTGGGTGCAATGTGTCTGGAAGATGGAAAACCATCGATTGTCGAATACTATGAACTGACGCCGGAGATGGCAGAGGCTGTCAATGAAAATGGTTCGCTGCTTTACGGGTTCGGTGTGATTTTAAATTATCTGTTCCGTGTGGATAAGCTGATGGAGATTGTAAAAACAAATCTTCCAATGCATATTGTAGAGAAGAAGGTTCCGTATCTGGATGAAAACGGTCAGCTGCAGAAACCGAAGGAGCCGAATGCCTACAAATTTGAAACACTCATACTGGATATGGTGTATATGATGGATAATTGTCTTCCGTTTGAGGTTGAGCGGGAAAAGGAATTTGCACCGGTGAAAAATGCGCTCGGAACCGATTCGGTGGAGTCTGCCAGAGAACTGTTAAAGAAAAATGGCATTGCAATTTAACAGGGATTTACAAAATTTACAGAACTTTGTCACAATTTGAACACAGTTGACAGGTAGAATTCTCCTTAGAAAACAGGAAAGGAGTTTTTCATTATGGATAACAACTATTATAATAATATGAATCAAAATCAGAATCAGAGTACACAAAATAATCAGAATGGATACAATCCGTACAATAGTAACAGTCAGGGACAGACATACCAGAATACATCATACAATGCGTACAATCCGTATCAGCAGCCGACAGGAGGCCCGGCACCCCGGAAACCGCGTCGCAGATCCGGATTCGGAGCTACCATTGGTAAGTGTGCGGCAGTTGCTCTGGTCTTTGGTCTGGTAGCCGGAGGTGTATTTACCGGAGTCAGCTATGTAGGAACCAAAGCGCTGGGAGTTTCCGGACAGAATGTAAGCAGTTCAAAGAGTTCTTCTTCCGCAAAAGTCAGCCAGACGAGTACCGGCAATGCAGCGGATCTTTCCGATGTTTCCGGAATCGCAAAAGAGGCAATGCCGAGCATTGTGGCAATTACAAATACCGGAACGGTATCCTATCAGACATTCTGGGGGACACAGCAGCAGCAGAGTGAGAGTGCAGGGTCCGGTATTATTATCAAACAGGACAGCAAATATCTTTACATTGCGACAAACAATCACGTTGTTGCAGATGCCGATTCATTGAAAGTGCAGTTTGTGGATAACGAAACCGTAGAATGTAAGGTGCAGGGAACCGATGCTTCGGATGATCTGGCGGTAGTCAAAGTAGCATTGAGTGATATTAAGGATTCTACATTAAAAGAAATCAAGGTAGCTACGGTAAACGAGGATACCGATACCCTGGAAGTTGGTCAGGGCGTTATCGCCATCGGCAATGCACTTGGTTACGGACAGTCCGTTACCAACGGTATTATCAGTGCGTTAGGAAGAACCGTTACCGTGCAGGATGAACAGACCGGAGAGACCGTGGTCAATAACAACATGATCCAGACCAATGCAGCAATTAACCCTGGCAACAGCGGTGGTGCGCTGCTGAATGCAAGCGGAGAGGTCGTTGGTATCAACTCTGCAAAATATTCTGATACGAGTGTAGAGGGATTTGGTTATGCAATCCCGATGTCAGATGCCATGCCGATCGTTGAACAGCTGATTGAAAAAGGACAGGTAGATCAGTCCAAGGCTGCGTTCCTCGGCATTCAGGGACAGGATATTTCTTCCAGTGTTGCCAGTGCTTATAACATGCCGCAGGGGGTATATGTATATCAGGTTGTCTCCGGATCACCGGCAGAAAAAGCAGGACTTCGTCAGGGGGATATTATTACAGAATTTGACGGCCAGACAATTACAGGTATGACGCAGCTGAAACAGCTGATCGCATCCCACAAATCAGGGGATGAAGTAAAAATGACAATGGAACGGCTGGAAAATGGCTACAAGGAAAAATCCATTACCGTGACACTTGCAGCACAGTCCGATTTTGTATCCGAGAGCAGTTCCGATAATTCCAATGATTCTCAGAACTCACAGGATTCCGGTAACTCCGGCGATTCCAGAAACTCGGAAAATTCCGATAATTCCGGCAACTCCGGTTTCTTTGATGGATTTGGTGGATCAAATAATTAATGACAAATTGCATAAGATGCGCTATAATAGATTGTCCGAACATAATTCGGGCAATCTATTTTGTATTTTAAAGCAACACTGCCTGTGGCAGCAGGATAATGCCATGGGGTAGTTGCAGTTTTAGAAACAGGAGTCAGACAAAAATGAATAGGATAAAAGATTTGATCATTCAGTTCTGTAAGTTTGGTGCGGTCGGTGGATTGTGCTTTGGCATTGATTATGGACTGATGATCTTTTTGACAGAGACACATATCATGCATTATTTTGCATCCAGTGCCGTGTCGTTTACCGTATCCGTTATTGTGAATTATATCCTGAGCATGCGTTTTGTTTTTACTGGAAAGGAAGACATGACGAAGGCACAGGAGATGGTTATTTTTGTGGCACTCAGTATGATCGGGCTTGTGATGAACCAGATGATCATGTGGTTTGCCGTAGAACATTTAGGAATGTTTTATGCAGTAGCAAAAATATTCTCCACCATGTTAGTTACTACGTATAATTTTATCTCCAGAAAAAGATTCCTGGAAGCATAAGCCGGGGTTGGAGAGTTAGGAGGATGTATGAAAAAGAAAAGAATTGTAATCGCATTGGGACATGAAGCTCTTGGAAGTACACTGCCGGAACAGCAGAAGGCAGCTGCGCGTACTGCAAAAGCAGTTGCGGATTTTATCCGCGAAGATTATCAGGTGGTTATTACACACAGCAATGGACCGCAGGTTGGCATGATCCATACGGCAATGAACGAATTCTGCCGTCTGTATCCGGAATATACAGCAACTCCGACATCTGTCTGCTCTGCGATGAGCCAGGGATACATCGGATATGATCTGCAGAATGCCATTCGTACCGAGTTATTAAACCGCGGAATCTATAAGACAGTTTCTACGGTTCTGACACAGGTTGTCGTTGATCCGTATGATGAGGCATTTTATCATCCAACCAAAGTGATTGGTCGTGTGATGACAAAAGAAGAAGCAGAGGAAGAAGAAAAGAAGGGGAATCATGTGACAGAGGTGGAAGGCGGATACCGCCGTATTGTGGCATCTCCAAAGCCAATGGATATCGTGGAAATTGATGCAATTTCCGCACTGTCTGATGCCGATCAGGTTGTCATTGCCTGTGGTGGAGGCGGAATCCCGGTTCTGGCACAGAACAACCGTCTGCAGGGAGCCAGTGCTGTCATTGAGAAGGATCTTGCAGCCGGAAAGCTTGCAGAACTTCTGGATGCTGATATGCTGGTGATCCTTACGAGTGTAGATAAGGTTTGCCTGAATTATGGCAAAGAAGACGAGGTAAAGCTGGATACCCTTTCTCTTGCCGATGCAAAGAAATATCTTGCGGCAGGAGAATTTGGAGAAGGAACCATGGCACCTAAGATTGAAGCTGCAATTGACTTCATTGGAGAGTCTGCGATCCGCTCTGTTCTTGTAACCAAATTAAATAAAGAAGCAGGAGAGATTACCGGTGGTATGGGAACTCTGATCAAGAAATAGTAGTTTTTTGCAGGAGGCACAAAATGAATCGAATTAAGAGTTTTACAATCAATCACAATCTTCTGATGCCGGGATTTTATATTTCCCGTGAAGATGGGGATGTGATTACCTATGATCTGCGTACGCGCAAGCCGAACGCAGGAGATTATATGGACAATGCAACCATGCATTCCCTGGAGCATATGTTTGCTACCTATATTCGCAATTCCGAGATGGGAAATGAAGTTGTCTATTTTGGACCGATGGGATGTCAGACCGGATTTTATCTGCTGGTTCGTAACAGCAGAAGTCCCAAAGAAGTGTTTGCCATGACAAAAGAGGTTTTGAGACAGATTTATGATCATAAAGGAGAGGTATTCGGTAAGTCTGCAATTGAGTGCGGACACTATGAAAATTTATCTCTCGCAGCGGCAAAGGCAGAAGCGGCAACCTACCTTGCCGTGCTGGAAGAGCAGACAAATATGGATTTTACATATCCAGAATAAAACAGATTGCAGGAGGAAAAGATACATGAGAATCGGAGTAATTGGTGCGATGCAGATTGAGGTGGATAACCTGAAAGCATCCATGAGTGATATCAGCACGAAAGAATACAGTGGTGTCACCTATGTGTGTGGAACCATTGGGGACAAAGAAGTGGTTGCAGCAGTGTGTGGAATCGGTAAGGTGTTTGCCGCAATCTGTGCGGAGGCAATGATTCTGGAGTTTCATGTGGATTATGTGATCAATATCGGTGTGGGTGGTACGCTTTGCAAAGAACTTGGGGTAATGGATGTTGCTGTGGCAGATAAGGTAGTGCAGCACGATATGAATACGACACCTCTGGGAGATCCTGTCGGACTTCTTTCCGGTATCAACGAAGTGTATCTGCCGACAGACGAAAAAATGTGCAGACTGCTGGGCAGCTGCCTGGCAGAAAAAGGAATTCACTATCATGTCGGAACGATTGCCACAGGGGATCTGTTTGTCAGCACACCGGAGCAGAAGACAAAGATTCATGAGAGGTTTGATGCGATTGCCTGTGAGATGGAAGGCGGATCTATCGGACATGTCTGTTATGTAAATAAAGTTCCGTTTGCAATTTTACGTTCCATTTCTGATGGAGAGGGAGCTTCTATGGATTATGCAACATTTGCAGAGAAAGCAGCACTGCAGTCAATTCTTGTGGTGATTGATTTCATTCAGAGAGCGGATGAGCTGCAGGCATAAATTGCGTCTAAATTTTTGGAATGGTACATATACTCTACAAAGACATTTGATGGAGTTATTATGTTCAAAAAAATACATCGTGAATTAAAAAAAGAGTCATGCAGGAAGATCGGAAACGGTTTTCTTGTTATGGCTCTTATTTGCTGTCTGATGTTTGTCTCGTATCAGGCGACATCTGCAGTGATTACAAGTGCTAAGGTCGGGGATCGTGAACTTCCGATTTACTGTGTAGACACAACAGAAAAGAAAGTAGCACTCAGCTTCGATGCTGCATGGGGAGCAGAAGATTTTCCACGTATCATGGATGTTTTGGATAAACATAAAGTAAAGGTGACATTTTTTATGACCGGAGGCTGGGTAGAAGATAACCCTGATTGTGTGAAAGAGCTGGTAAAAAGAGGGCATGATCTGGGAAACCACAGTGAGCATCATTATGACATGACGACAATTTCCCAGGAGGAAAAAGACAGTGAATTAAAAACTGTGCATGATAAGGTAAAAAAACTGACCGGTTATGAGATGTATCTGTTTCGGCCGCCTTATGGGGCTTACGACAATGATGTGATCAAGACGGCGTACGCCATGCATTATTATCCGATTCAGTGGTCAGTGGATAGTCTGGATTGGAAGAATTATGGTGTGGATTCTATTATCACGACGGTTTGCAACCATAAAGCACTTGCACCGGGAGCCATTATCCTCTGTCACAATGGAGCAAAGTATACAGCGGATGCATTGGATGCCATGCTGACCAATTTAGAGGAACAGGGTTACAAGATTGTGCCCATCTCGAAGCTGATCATGAAGAAAAATTATCATATGGATGCGACAGGAAAACAGATTGCGGATGATGCCGAAAAACAAAAGACGACGGAGGCGGTAATACATTGAGTTGTGTATTTCCCGGAGTTTTGGTTATTGAAACCAACAGATATACGGATTTCCCTTTGCGAAACATTTCTGTTCTACATAAAAACCTGCTGAAAGAACCAGACGGGACATATAAAGGATAAAGGTCGAAAAATATCCCAGTGAATAAGGAAAGTGGGACATATAGACAGGAGAGTGACAAAAATGTCCTGCTGTGGCAGCGGCATGGGACATATAGACAAAACGATAACAAAAAAGTCCTTCTGAAACAGTCAAATGGGACATATAGACGTAAAGGTGATAAAAAAGTCCTATTATGACATTTACAAGGGACATAACAAACAGTTTTTTTCGTATATGTCCTGACTGACGAGAAAATGGGGATATAATATAAAAATTTTCCTCTATATGTCTAAATTTTTCACGGAATTCGTATTCCAGAAGCCAGAGAAGAGATTATGGGTAGAAAATATCAGAGCACAGTAACGATACATAATATTTGCTTCTGGATAAAAACGAATTTCACATTGACATATCTTTTCGTGGGGGGGGGGTAGAATCAATATGTAAAAAATATTATTTAAAATAAGGAGGAAATGATTATGAACAAGCTGAAAAAAGCGGTGGTAATGGTTTTAGCATTGGCAATGGTTTTAACATGTGCCATGGTAACACCGGTGCAGGCTGCGGGAAAACTGAACAAGAAATCGGTTTCTATTTATGAAACAGAGACAGTTTCACTGACTGTGAAAGGAGTAAAATCCGTAACTTGGAAAACTTCCAATAAGAAGACTGCCACCGTTGATAAAAAGGGGCTGGTAAAGGGTGTAAAGAAAGGCACCTGTACTGTTACAGCAAAGGATACAAAGACAAAAGCTGCATATTCATGTAAAGTTACCGTAAAAGCAGCAAAATCACTTGGAATTGCAGCAAAGGATATTAGTGTATTCACTGGTGGAGAAACTATTTCTTATCCGGGAGAGGAAATCAAGGGCGCAACTTATGTACTGGATGGAAAGAAACTCGGGAAAAAGGATTACAGTACATGGACAGATAAGGATGGAGAGCGTGTAGTTTCTTATGTTACACTTACAAAGAAACTTACAGATGGAAAACATACCTTTGCTATCCAGAAAAAAGGTTATAAGACAGTAACAAAATCCTTCAAATTTACAGCATTAAAGGTTGATGGAATGTTTCCGGACGGAGAAGAGCCTTGGGTATCTGACGGAACCCTGTACGTTATCTGTACACCAAAGCTGGATGGAAAAGATTTTGTGATTAAAGTAGATGGTACAGAAGTAAAACCTAAGGATGCTTTCTTAAATGGAGATGGTGTATTTGTTATCTGGGTGGATGCTACAGGACTTTCCGCAGGAGAGCATAAGGTGAGCGTTACCGCAGAAGGAATTCCGGATGGAGAAGCTTCATTTACAGTAAAATAATATATCTGAATTTCAAAGGATATGAATCATTGTCAGGAGGATGACTATGAAACAAATGAAAAAACTGCTTGCATTTGTACTGGCATTTGCGATGATCATCACGATCTATCAGCCATCAGCGGCATATGCAGCAACCAAAAAAACAAGATTAAATGCAAAGACAATGACACTTCAGGTGGGACAGAAAAAGACCCTGAAAGTAAAGAATGCAGGGAAAAAGGCCAAATTGAAGTGGTCCAGCAATAAGAAATCCATTGCAACCGTTTCCAAAAAGGGAGTAGTAAAGGCAGTAAAAGCCGGAAATGCTGTCGTTACCTGTAAGGTAACAATAAAAAATGGTAAGACAACCAAACTCACTTGCAAGGTTGCGGTTAAGAAAACAGCAAAAGTTACCAGCTTGACCGTTGGTTCTCAGAGCGAACTGGAAAAGGCTCTGAAAAACAAAAATGTTACAAAGATCACAGTTGCGACACAGGGAGCTGTTACGTTTACGGTACCGCAGGGCAATTACAGTAAGGTGGATCTGGTAATCAATGCACCGAATGCGGATGTTGTGAACAATGGAAAATTCAAGTCTATTGATATTCAGGCAATCAAGCCGAATACTTACCGCGAGAATGCAAAAGGAAATGTTATTACGGTCAGTGCAACCGGTGATGCACGTGTGATTGTTGAAACCGGTGCTACCGTTGCAAAAATTATGGTTTCCGGGTCAAAGGGAAATGTAAAACTGGTGGTAGATGGAACCCTTTCCGGCATTACGATTGATGCTCCGGTGAATGTGACTGTAGAAGGAAAGACAACCGTAGCAGTACCTGTTACCGTAAATGAAAAAGCGGCAGGTGCAAATGTAACTTCCAGTACACCGGTAGAGGTAAAGGCAGCAGCGCCGATCGCACTGAACCTGACCAAAGGTGCAGAGGGAAGTAAGGTAGAGACCACATCTGATAAAGCAGAAGTAACCGTAAAGAATGAGACAACACAGGCAGTAACGGTTACGACTCCGGCAGGAAGCAAGGACGTGGCAAAGGATACCACTTCAAAAGTAGATAATGCAGGAAAAGTTACGGATGTAGCAGACAATACAGATGCCAATAATAATGGCGGTGGCGCAACAGGTGGAGGTTCATCTTCTGGAGGGGGAATAACTCCAGTTCCTTCTATTGGAAAAATAGGGGAATTTTCTGTAATGGGAAGAAATAAATTATCTATTTATCCAGATGATGTGAAAATCGTGCCGGAAACAGTGGCAAATGAGAATATTACGGTTACAGATGCAAATGGCAGAAGTATCAGAGCAGCAGAAATCAAAAGGGATGCTGATGGAGAGAGTGGATATTATGTCACATTAGCGTCTGATATGGTAAACGGAACGTATACTTTTACTATGCTTTTACAGGGAAAAACTTATACACAGGAGTTTACATATAACGATAGTGTATGGAGTGTTATGGATGAGGCGCAGAAGGTTATAAAGGAGTATGAACAGTCGAAACCAACTGCTTCAGTTTCTGCTTTAAAGAATCCTAAGATTTGTCAGAAGGTTTTACTTGATGGAATTATGGAAAAGTTTAATGAAGATCCGGCACTTAAAACCCTTGATTTGGAAGTAAATTATGAAGAAAAGTATACAGTTAATGGATCCGAATTAACCGCTGCTATGTGGATTGCAATCTACGGAGATAATGATGCAAAATATGAGTTATATGATGATGTGACATTTGTATGTACAGAATCTGAAATTCAGGTATCTGCGCCTGAAATCAAACATATTTTGAAACATTCTCTGGTGGTAGCAGTTGAGCCAACTTATGAATATGCTTGTGTTACTAGCGGTACAGCAATTTCCGCTATAACAGAGGATGAGTGGGTACAAGGAAATGAGTCGGATGATTTTGGATGCTATGAAATGTCCGGTCTTAAAGAAAATACAGAGTATGTTGTATATAAGAGAATTATTGATGTAGATGAGTATTATGGAAGTTCAACAGCTACAACAGGTGGGGAAGAAACTATTTGTCTTGCGGAGGCTGATGAGAACGCAAAGAATGTTAATGTTGGAAATGTTAAGGCAGGTGATAGAATTTCTATTCCGCTGAAAGGATTGAAGGTTGTATGTTATGCAAAGCCGAAGGACGGTTTTGAACATGGAGACTTTGATTTTCGGTGTGATGATGAAATGAACAAGTTGCTTTGGGATGGCTATTGGTCGCTGAATTCTTATGATAAAGATAACAATTTGCTTGTTACATTTACTGTTCCTGAACAACTGGAATCAGGAAAGGTATATACAGTTAAAATATGTTATAATTTTGAGTGTAGTAAGGAATCAGATAATCCTGATGAGTGGGGAGATCTTATTGCACAAAGTGATGATTTGATATATACGGTTACGTTTACTGTAGAATAATTGAATAGGTGCTTAGTGAAAACTGTCCATCCATAACGGGTGAGCAGTTTTTTTACTTGCAGAAAAAATTTATTATTTTTTGAAGGGGATCTCAAAAGTATAGGGGGGGTCCTAAAATTTTTTGGGAGCAATGAAATAGAGAGAAAAATAGATTTATAAAAATTTAATTTGCTATCAGAATCAATATCT
>ENA-OOUK01000144-OOUK01000144.1-human-gut-metagenome-genome-assembly--contig:-NODE-144-length-12287-cov-2.253305_pt1 | contig 12287 bp, 11 predicted proteins | sample MGYA00241545_ERZ501272 | MGnify/ENA primary metagenome ERZ501272 (study PRJEB25962, sample SAMEA2042280) | human gut metagenome | biome: human gut; feature: human-associated habitat; material: faeces...
GCCTAAAATCATTCGCTTACGCGACAGTCGGTATCTGAAATTGTTGGAGAAAAGCATTCGTGACAATTTAGAAGCTGTTGACGGATTTTTGATAAGTTCCCTGGAACACGTTGGCCTTCTGCAACAGTGGGATTTTTTACAGTCAAAAAAGAGGTACGGAGATCATGGTCTGTATCTTTGGAATTGCCGCAGTATAGAATTCTGGACGGATTATCTGGACGGATTCTGCCTGCCGTTAGAACTGAATTATGCGGAGCAGAGGCAGCTCGTGAATGGGATTCTTCCTGCTGAGAAATTTTTGTACGGTCGGATTCCCATGATGGTGACGGCTAACTGTGTGACGAAGACTACCGATCATTGTCGCCGCGAGGAAGGTTTCGGAATCACAGAACTGACAGATCGTTACCATAAAGTGTTTCCGGTAATGCGAAACTGTACGCATTGCTATAATATTATCTATAACAGTGTTCCTTTCTCCCTGCATAAAACAGTTGCAAAATGGAAGGACAGTTTTTGTTGTCGTTTGGAATTTACAACAGAATCGGAAAATGAGACTTGGAATGTACTGGAGTATTTTTACGGAAGCAGAACGGATCTGCCTTATACGGAATATACCACCGGTCATGAAAAACGTGGCGTAGAATAGAGAAAGGAATCCCTAATTCATGCAGGAATATGTAATAGAATTATCTAAATATTTCATAGCCCTTTTTATGGTGCTCTATACCGGCAGCTGTTTTTATACTTTCCGCTACCCGGTGGGCGAATATTCCAAAGGAATCTTTATATTGCAGAATATTTTAATGTTTCTGGTACAGGTCCTTTGTTTTTTGGATCTGTCTCTTACCGGCGGAGATCTTCAGTATTTATTTTTCTTTGCATTTATACTGATTTTTCTGTTCGCAACGATTACTATGGTTTCTCTGATCTACGAGAATATCAATAGGCTTTTGCTCAATAACATGTGCATGCTTTTGGGCATCGGCTTATGTATGGTATCCAGACTTTCTTTTGATAAAGCGATCCGACAGTATGTGATTGTTCTGGTATCACTGATCATGTCGCTTTTTATACCTTTTTTGCTTGGCAGAATTCACTTTTTCAAAAAAATCACCTGGTTATACGCAACACTGGGAATTGGTCTGCTCAGTACAGTATTGATTCTCGGAGAGGTAACCCATGGGTCCAAAATATCTTTTACCATGGGAGGAATTACATTTCAGCCTTCGGAATTTGTGAAGATCCTGTTCCTTTTCTTCCTGGCGGGTGCATTGTGGGAAAATGTGTCCTTTCAGCGGGTGTTACTGACTGCTGTGATTGCAGGAGCTCATGTAGTTGTCCTGGTCGTATCCAAGGATCTGGGAAGTGCGCTGATCTTTTTCATTGGTTTTGTATTCGTTGTTTTTGCCGCAACGAAAAATTATCTCTATCTGGCGGTCGGAATGATCGGCGGAGGCGCAGCCTCTTATCTGGCATATCTGTTGTTTGATCATGTACGGGTCAGAGTTCTGGCATGGCAGGATCCTTGGAAATACATCGACAGTAAAGGATATCAGATCACACAGTCGCTGTTTGCCATCGGAAGCGGAAGCTGGTTCGGCATGGGATTATTAAAAGGTAATCCTACCGCGATTCCGTATGTGGAAGCGGATTTCATTTTTTCATCCAACCACACATTAAATATAATTTCACTTACTCTTCCATAAAATCTTCCCTGGAAAGTACTTAAGTCATTGGTACTGATTCTTTTTTGTAATTCAAAAAGTATATCAAACAGCCATGAACAATACTCATTTAATAAATGCTTGTCCATAATCATCATATTAAACATATAACCATATGTCCGATTGATCACTGTGTCAAAGCTATTCAAGTATGATGGATACTTATCCGCAATAATCTTTCTGGTTTCATCTAAATGTTCAGCATAATGTGTATGCGCATAATGGCTATAAAGTGTTTCTATGTAGTATTTTCTTTTGTTCGGGACAAAAATCTTTATTGATTCCAAATACGGTTTAAGCTCCTGATAGGTAAGAACATTCTCAAAACCAGCTTTCTTTTTCATCGAAAAGTGTCTTCTATAATGAACCAATCCAATATAATCAGCATCAAGATTTTTCCATGCCCAATATAAACCTGTTAATTCGCAAAATGATGGATTCAATATTGAAATATTTTCTCCAGTGTTATCCTTGATATATCCCAAATCCAACTCATTTCCATCGGAATCTTTTTTCCCCTCCGCACCAACATGCAAAGGAATATACATCGCGTCTGACGGCATTTTATATTTTTTATGAGTTGCTACAACAATTTTAACTGAATATTCACTCATTAATATAATTCCTTTTTACAATACATATTTTTTTAAAATTTTTATTTTTCGCATGATCCAGGATGCTAAAAATGATAAACATACAAAAATCAAACAAAATAACAGTGTCATCACTGGATAAATTTTAAAACGAATTGGTGTAATCTTTAGGAATCGATACACAAACTGAATAAATAAAGGATGTATTAAATAAGCCCCAAAACATAATCTATCTACTCTCCAAAGCCAGAATTTCTCACTCCATTCCTTAGATACAAACATCAAAAATACTACAGCTGCTAACACACCAATTACTGGACTGTCATATGAAGTCCAAACTTTTGGATTCCAACTCATGCTATTTAAAATCCAAATCAATGCCACACAAATTATTGCAATTATTCCGATTAGTTTTCTATTAACTTTCTCTTTATTTTTGAATAACCAATGTCCCAACAAGACATAAAAAACCGGATATAAAAACTGGCTGTTAAAAGCAATTTTCAAATTACTTAATCGAGAAAATAACGGAAAACAAAAATCAAGAACAAATAGTGCACAAAGTACTAATTGTATTTCTCCCTCTGAAGCATTATCAACAAATTTCTTTAACACGGGCATTATTAAATAAATTCCGATTAAAGCATATAAATACCAAAGATGTCCAAAACCTGTATCTGATAAGAAAGCTAAAATAGCCTTATCCAATAAGCTAATTGATAGTCCATCTGCCATTACTAATTTTAATGCAGCATACGGAATACCAAATACAACAAGAGCAAGCAAAATCCTCCTTGAATACTTAAAGAGCCACTCACTGGATTTAACATGCATTTCTTTTCTCAAAAACAGCATTCCCGTTATCATAAAAAATACCGGTACTGCCCAATACATCATTTGATATGACGCATTAAAAAAAATCTTTTGCATTTTGCTCAAATCAAATAGTTCTTGATTTTCACTTAACGTACTACATGTATGAAGATAAATTACACAAATTGTTGCAAATATCCGTAGATAGCTAATGCATGACTGCCAATTATTGTTTTTTCTGGTATACATCAAACAATTTTTCATCATTTTTTCCATATTTTACCACTCACATCGCACCTTCATGTCTCAGCACGACTCCCACTGTTTTGCACAATATTTTCACATCAAGTCCCAGGCTCCAGTTCGCAATATAACTGCGATCAAGTGCTACCACCTGTTCAAAATCCGTAATCTCACTGCGCCCACTTACCTGCCACATCCCGGTGATCCCAGGTTTGATTGCCAGGCGGCTTCTGTGGTGCAACTCGTATTTCACCCACTCATCTTCCGTTGGTGGACGTGTACCTACCAGAGACATATCCCCTTTGAGCACGTTCCAGAACTGTGGAAACTCATCGATGGACCAGTCGCGGATCTTATTTCCAAGCCCCTTTTTTATCGTTCCGTCCGGCAGACGCCTGCTGCCGATGATGCGCGGGTCAAAATCCAATTTAAACATCATTCCGTCCGATACACGGTTTTCTGCAGCAAGTGCTGCTTTGCGCTCCTCCGCATCCAGATACATACTGCGGAATTTATAGCACGTAAATTTCTTGCCATTCTTTCCGATCCTGGTCTGTCCGAAGAAGATCGGACCGGGCGATTCATGATAGATCATCGGTGCAAGGATCAGAAACAGAATTCCTGTGAGGATGCATCCGACGATGCCTCCGAGAATATCCATCAACCGTTTGAGAAACAATTCCCAGGTACTTACGGTACGGATGCTTGTGGTCAGCACCGTGTATCGTCCGAGATTTTCCACAAACTGTTTGTTTGCCGCCAGATCCATCCGGTTGGCAAGCTTCAGATGTACCGTTACTCCCATCTCCGTCAGCTGGTCGATCCATCTGTCTACCCGCGGATCATCAGGCTGCAGATCGATAAATACTTCATCCACCCATGCATGGCACAAGTAATCCATAACAGATTCTCCCTCTGCCACAAATGGGATGTCCCCCAGTTTTTCGGGAAGTGTTTTCTTTTCATTGACATCGATCACAGCGATTCCTCGAATCTGAAACAGTTCATAGCTGTGATGTTGGATATCTTCCCGCACCTGTGGAAGATTGGCCCAGTCTGTCAATATCACGATAGAATTCTTTCTTCCAAGCCGCAGATTCCGCAATACATGCCGTTTCCAGAGAATTCTTGTCCCATAACTGATTATAGCATAAAAGATAGCGGTCAGAAACAGTGTAATACGAGAAAAATCACCCGCATCTTTCACAAAGAACAGATAAAACACGGCAAACAGTATCACCAGGCTGACCTGACGCATGGTTGCCGCCAGTTCTATGAGCAGTCCACGTTTCAGAACGTTCTTACATGTATTTAAAAAGGACATCATGCATACATCAATCAGGATCAACACGATGGCAAGGTTTCCATACACGGAATTGGAATATAAATTCAGATTCCGGTGTCTGACGAGATATGCCAGGAAAAAAGAAACCTGCAGACACAGAATGTCCAGTATCACAAAATCAATATGTTTGATCCAGCTGTTTTTTGCTTTTTGATACATGATGTCTCCTTTCTTTCATTTTTATGATTCTTATTACTTTTGTTCATTCCCAATTTTCTCTATAGGAAAGGGCACAGCAGAATCAACTCTGTGCGCCCTTTTCAAGAACCCGAGATTATTTAGAAACTTTCTTTACGGTTCCTTTGAATCCGGCTTTCTTCAGCTGAGCCTTGAATGCTTTCAGCTGCTTTGCAGACATACCGGAAACTTTGATTGTCATCTTTTTGGTGTTTACACCCTTAAATGCAGTCTTGGCAACCTTTACGGAAGCAGACTTGATGACGATTGTCTTTACAGACTTTGCACCTGTAAATGCCTGAGCGCCAATGGTCTTGATGCTGGCTGGAAGTGTAACAGTTGTAGCTTTTGTAGCATTTGCAAAAGCCTTTGCTCCAATTGCTGTAACCTTGTAAGAGACTCCATCTACAACGACCTTAGAAGCTACTGTAACACTCTTCTTTGTTGTCTTTGGTAAAGCCTTTACGGTTGCTGTACCGTTTGCTGCGGTACTTACCTTTGCGCCATTATCAGCCTTGACGTTTGTCTGTTTTTCCGGAGCTGGAGCTACTGTTGCAGAATCTGTTGCAGCATAAGCAGTACAAACAGATCCAAACATCATAGTAGCAGCGGTAATACCTACCAGCACCTTCTTGATTAATTTGTTCATTGGGATATAATCCTCCTTCCCTGATGATTGATTTATGTGAAAACCCTTTCGGGGAATCACCTACTTCTGCTCTGTGCCATAGCCATAATATCCATGTTTTCCATAGTAGCCATAGCCTTTTCCATAATAACTCTTGCCATAGTAGTTGCCATATTTGTGATAATATCCATTTGCAGCGCCTTTGGCACGGCTGAGTGCAATGCCGACAACCGGACACCCGGCACGCTCCAACTGGCGGATCGAATTACGAACCATTGCCTTTGGCGTTTCTCCTGCGCGGACAACCAGCAGTGCGCCATCACACAGCGAGCCGATCTTTTCTCCATCCGATACCAGATTCAATGGTGGAGCATCAATAAACGTATAACGATAATTTTCATCCAGTTCCTCAAATGTACTTGCCAGTTTCTGTCCTTCGAGAAGCATGGACGGGTTAATAATATTTTCTTTATTCGGAAGGAGATCTCCCGCTCCGATATTGGTACGCAACACATATTTGTCCAGCGTATCGTCACTTGCCAGATAATCGGAAGTTCCCAGAATTTTTCCATTGTCTTCCCGGACAATCTGATATTTGTCAACCATAACACTCTTGCGCAGATCCATGTCCACAAGAATGCTCTTGCTGCCGGCTTCTGCCATCTGACGCCACAGCTGCATGGCAATAAAACTTTTTCCCTCATCCGGAGCGCTGGATATCACCATGATTTTTTTCACTTTGCTTCCAAGAAAGCTCACATTGACGCGCAGACGGTTCAGTGCTTCCTCTACCGCATACGGAAGTTTCGGCATATTCTGGACGGTCGCACGGTTTTTCGGTGTAAATTCCATTACTTTTTCTTCCTTCTTTTCTTTTTCTCTTTACTGATCGCTTTTTCTACCTCATCAGAAATTTCTTCGATATCCCCCTCCGGAATAACGGTAAACGGCATGATACCAAATTCTTTTTCGACATCCTCTGCCGTATTTAAGCTGTCGTCCATAAGCATACGTACCACGAAGATCACGGCTACAAGAAGCATTGCAACAACCGCTCCGAGAATAATATTTTTGGCAAGGTTCGGCGAACTCGGTTCATCTGGAACCACTGCATATTCCGCAATGGTCGGCTGTGCATTCTCCGATGCATTCATAACTTTCGGAATGTAGGTTACCGCTGTATCTACAAGTTCATTGACCATCGACTGTGCAAGTTTTGGATCATTGTCCTCCACCGACACAGCAAGTAACCGTGAATCTCCAACAACCGAGATGCTTACTTTCTTCAAAAGATCTTCATATTCCATATCCAGATTCAGGTTATCAATCACTTCATTGAACACGGGACGGATTTTGATCAATTCGGTATAGTCCTGGGAAAGGGATGTTCCGATATTGAAATCCGACAGATCAAGCACACTTCCACTGGATGCGGAAATCATATACATTTTTGCAGTTGCCGTATATTTTGGTGTGATCAGAAAATGTGTGATGGAGCCTGCAATCACTCCCCCGATCACAAATGCGAGAATCAGCCATACCAGCTTTGCCCGTAGCAGATAAAAAATTTCAAGCAGATCAATTTCGGTTTCTTCGCTGTTCTGCTCTGTCAATTGGTTTTCCTGGTTCATTCGTTACTTTCCTTTCTCTTGCACCAGTGGATACAGTTGTTTCATGGATGTCTCCAATGAATCTTCATCCATATAAAACTCCCAGTGTTTTTTTCCATCGTGCAGCTTTTCTCCAATTTTGGATGTACCGTCGATTGTGATAATTCCTTTGTCTGTATATCCCTGCATATCCTTTAACAGGGCAGTCAGATCATTCATCTTAATATCTGTCGTCGCATATGGGCGCAGCCGGTCATATAATTTCACGGTCGCATTGACATCCCCCGCATTCTGTTTTTTTATCTTTTTCATGAATGCGTTTAAAAAGATCTGCTGGCGGCGCATACGCTGCGTATTGCGATCGTCATCCATGGCATACCGGGACTGCATGAGCAATTCTGCCTGCCGGTCTGTCAAAGTAAGCGTTGCACCTTTCTTCATAGCCGGATCCAGCTTGGTCATATCATCTTCCAGTGTAACGGTTACTCCCCCCACCTCATGATTCAGAAGTGGCATTGCATCCATTTTCAATGCATAGTATCCATCAATAGGCAGCCCCCCAAGCATTTTGGATACGGTCTCAACCGTATTGTCACAGCTTGCAGCCTTGTCCTGTCCATACCAGTGTGCCGTGCAAAGCTGCATCTGTGCACTAGCATTAGCGCTTCCGTCTTGCAGAAGCATTGGCACTTCGGTGATGGTGTCCCGGTTCAGCTGCAAAATTCCATATGTTTTTTCTTCTTTGTCCACAACAACAAGCATCAGTGCATCTGCCATCGAGCCATGATATTCTTCTCCTTCGGCATCTTCGTTTCCGCTTTTGTCGGTTCCGATAAAGAGATACGTCTGAACCGGATGCGCAAATTTCCAGGTCTTTTTATGTAGCTTGATCGAGACGGTTTTTTCCTGAAATTCCTTCCAGACACGCTGCGTTTCATTTTCTGTGGCTGCCTGCTGGATACGCACGTCGTGCCGATCCATCCCACGGATGATAAAATATACAGCAATGATTACAAGTACGGCAATGATAATTTCTATAACTGCACGCATGGTCTTCTTTTTCCCATTCACTGCAGTACCTCCCTGGTCAGACAATCCGTTCTCTGGATGAACGCTTCTCCAAATTTCTTTACAAGCACAATGCGTCCCTCGGCAAGATTTGGATGCCGGGTATCCATGTTGTGACAATCACTGCCAAGAATAATGGTTGTGGCTTCTTTTGCAAGCTGAAACGCTTTATGCCTCTTTTTCCAGTTCAGAAATACGCCTGCATTCATCTGCCTGTATAACGGAAGTTCCATGACGGCATCCCAGATTTCTTTTTTCTTCTGGAATTCGTAATAACGCTCAATATGGGCAAGGACAACTTTCAGTTTCTGGTGCCGTACCAGTTTCTCCACATCTGCATAAATGGCAGAATTCCACTGGGCAAACGGCATTTCCAGAAGAAGTGTCTGTGTTCCTTCCACACAAAGCTTCGGGATCATTCCGGCACTTCCGATTCCTTGAAAATAGTAAACTTCCGCTGCCAGATACAGCTTCTGGTCAAAACCATTTTCTTCCATCGCAGTTTTTAATTTTTCATAGCTTCGCTGTCTGCGCAGCAAAAATTCCTCCACAGAATCCTTCTGTGCATAAAAATGGGGAGTTGCTACGATTTCATCAACCTGCTGCTCCCTCTGCGCTGCTAACATTCTTAGTGACATTTCTACATTCCGGCTTCCGTCATCTATTCCCGGAAGAATATGTGTGTGAAAATCAATCGGCATTTTTTCTCTTTGCTGTTCATAATTATTCTATAATTATATTTGCGACAAAAATATTTTACTCCATATCCTGGTCTTCTCACAGTAGGTTTACCCGCGAAAATTGGCGAATTTTCCCGTTTTTCCGTTTGTAAACGCACAAATACTCAAGTCCTAAACGCGCCTATATTTTACGTTTGAAAAGTGTTTATTATATTTTAATAACTGATACTATCTTTATATAGGAAAATTGGTAATTTTTGGGAATACAGAGGATTACGAAATGAATAAGAAACGGGAACCTTATGATAGAATTGCAGTTGGCGAACGGATTCGCCATAAGCGGATACAACTTGGACTCTCGCAGGATGAACTGGCGGTGCGGATCAACCGGGCAACAAAATACTGTTCCGATATTGAACGAGGGATGTGTGGTATGTCTGTGGAAACCATGCTGGCGATTGCCAAATCGTTAGATATGAATTTAGATTATATGATGTTTGGAGAAATCTCTGAAACGGAGCGGGAATGGCAGCAAAAAGATGCAATGACACTGATCCACATAATCGAAAAGGCGCCCGCCTCCCAAAGGAATTATGCGATACGCCTTCTCAAACTATTTATTGCTGCAACCGGAAATTCTTCTACATAGACCCGTTCTTTTTCACGACTTCCGGTACCGTCCGGAAAAGTATTTTCACATCCAGTCCCAGACTCCAGTTTAAGATGTAATACCGGTCCAGTTCCACAACTTTTTCAAAATCGGTAATATTGCTGCGGCCGCTCACCTGCCACATTCCCGTGATTCCCGGTTTGATGGCCAGACGGCTTCTGTGGTGCAGTTCGTATCTGACCCACTCATCCTCTGTAGGCGGTCTCGTTCCTACCAGAGACATGTCCCCCTTTAAGACATTCCAGAACTGTGGAAACTCATCGAAAGACCAGTCACGGATAAAGTTCCCGATTCCTTTCTTCACCGTTCCATCCGGCAGCTGTCTGCAGCCGATGATACGCGGATCAAAATCCAGCTTAAACATCAGCCCGTCTGTGACTCTGTTTTCTGCGGCAAGCTGTGCCTTGCGTTCTTCCGCGTCAGTATACATACTCCGGAACTTGTACAGCTTAAACTTCTTTCCGTTTTTCCCCACACGGATCTGGGAAAAGAATACCGGTCCGGGTGACTGAATCTTAATGGCGGGAGCCAGAAACAGAAACAGAATACCAGTGAGCACACATCCCACCAGTCCCCCGATAATATCAAACAGACGTTTTACAAACAGTTCTCCGGTGGAAATCGTATTGATGCTTGTGGTTAACACGGTGTATCCCCCAAGACGCTCCACAAACTGCCGCTGTGTTCCGACCATCAGTTTATCTGCCAGCTGGATATGCACCGTAATTCCCATCTCGTTTAACTGCCGGATGAGATCATCCAGCTGGGCACTCTGCAATGGCAGATTTACAAATACTTCATCCACCCATTCCCTGCAGAGATATTCCACCACATAATCACCTGCTGCAACCAGCGGAATTCCCGCGATTTCCGTCGGATGATCCTCTGGCATGTTTCCGATCACAGCCACACCCGATATCTGAAACATCACATAACGTTTCGCCCGGATATCCTTTTCCACCTGAGACAGCCGGTCAAAGTTTGTGATAACCAGTACAGACTTGTTCTGCTTCAGATGCAGCGTGCGAAGAATATGTTTTTTCCACAGAAGTCTTGTTCCATAGGTAAGCAATCCATAGAATAATGCCATGAGAAAGAACGTGATTCGTGAGAAATCTCCCGCATCTTTTACCGAAAACAGATACAGGACAGCAACCAGTTCCACAATCGCCACATGCTTAATGGTTGCGATAAACTCTACCAGATATCCACGTTTTAATACATTTTTAAGTGTATTCAGGAAAATCAAAAGACAAACATCTATCAGGATCAGAACGATAGACAAATTTGCATATATGTAATTGGTATATAGATTGACAGTTCTATGTCGTAATGTATAGGCTAAAAAAAATGCCACCTGCAGGCAAATCAGATCCAGAATCATAAAATCCAGATGCTTTACCCAATTGTTTTTATTCTTTCGGTACACAATATCTCCTCATTTGTATACAAACTTACTACTAAGATTGTACCAAACTCCGGTGTAAAAGTCCATAAAAGAGGGAGGATATTCCCATGAAATACCCTCCCTCTTATTTCCATTTTCACTTATCGATACTCTGCAAGATTAATACGGATCAGAGCCTTATGCAATGCAAATTCCGCGCGCTTTAAATCCAGATTGTCATTTCTGTTGTGAATCCGCTCCTCTGCCCGCTCTCTTGCGGCTTCCGCACGCTCCAGATCAATCTCTTCCGGCCATTCTGCCAGTTCTGCCAGAAGTGTTACCTTATCTCCCAGAATCTCGGCAAATCCGGCATGCACTGCTGCCACCTGTTCTTCATCCCCATGATGGATCGTGACAAGCCCCGGTTCCAGTACCGTTGTAAGTGGAATGTGATCACGGTATACACCGATCTCGCCGGATTCCGTATTAAATTCCAGCAGATCCGCAGTTCCCTTATAAAAAACGCGGTCCGGCGTGATGATTTCTACATCAAATGTCTTTTCCATCTCTGTTTCCTCCAGCCGGCACACACATTACCCTGCATATGCCGCCTTTACCTCATCAATTGTTCCGGCATTCAGGAAATAACTTTCCGGCACGTCATCCAGTTTTCCATCCAGAATCTCACGGAATCCGCGGATGGTCTCTTCCACCGGAACATATTTGCCTTCCAGTCCGGTAAACTGTACTGCCACGGAAAACGGCTGCGACAGGAATCTTTGTACTTTACGTGCCCGGCTGACAACAAGCTTATCATCCTCCGACAACTCATCCATACCGAGAATTGCGATGATATCCTGCAGTTCTTTATATTTCTGCAAAATCTCCTGTACTCCACGCGCAACCTTAAAATGTTCTTCCCCGACAATTCTCGGGTCAAGGATACGCGAAGTAGAAGCCAGCGGATCCACAGCCGGATATATTCCAAGTTCCACGATGGAACGATCCAGTACCGTTGTGGCATCCAGATGTGCAAACGTTGTGGCCGGTGCCGGGTCTGTCAGATCGTCGGCCGGCACATATACCGCCTGTACGGAGGTGATAGATCCGTTCTTTGTGGATGTAATTCGTTCCTGTAATGCACCCATCTCGGTCTGCAAAGTCGGCTGATAACCTACTGCGGACGGCATACGTCCGAGCAGGGCAGACACTTCCGATCCTGCCTGTGTAAAACGGAAAATATTATCAATAAATAACAGAACATCTTTTCCGCCTTTATCACGGAAATATTCTGCCATCGTAAGTCCGGTAAGCGCTACACGCATACGTGCCCCAGGCGGTTCGCTCAT
>ENA-OOUK01000150-OOUK01000150.1-human-gut-metagenome-genome-assembly--contig:-NODE-150-length-11913-cov-2.242003_pt1 | contig 11913 bp, 6 predicted proteins | sample MGYA00241545_ERZ501272 | MGnify/ENA primary metagenome ERZ501272 (study PRJEB25962, sample SAMEA2042280) | human gut metagenome | biome: human gut; feature: human-associated habitat; material: faeces...
ATGGAACCCGGAGTTTCCGGAGCTACATGGCTGGAGATTCCTCCCGGGAAAGAGAACTGCTTACACAGTTTCTTCAGTCCATCCATATCTTCTCCGATATTTGGATATACCTCGCTATAGGTACCTTCCAGATAAGTATTGGCAACAAAGAAGTTTCCGCCGTGTCCCGGGCCGGAAATTAAAATCATATCCTGATCATACTTTTTGATCACACGGTTTAAATGTACATAGACAAAGTTCTGTCCCGGTACGGTTCCCCAGTGACCAACAATCTTTTTCTTTACCTGATCTCTGGTAAGCGGCTCTCGAAGAAGTGGATTATCCAGCAGATATAACTGTGCGGCACCAAGGTAATTGGCTGCGCGCCAGTAGGCATCCATCTTCTTCAGGTAATCTTCGGTTAACGGCTGTTTTTCAACAACATCTGACATCCTGACTGTCCTCCTGTAAAATCATATTATCATTAGATGCCTATATTTTAGGAAATTCACCCATATTCCACAATTTCCTATTCCCATTAATTTTCCAAAAAGTTACCTGTTCCGACTTGTATTTCCTGTTGTTTACTTATTTTTTCACTTATTTCCATTAAAACCATAGCCAAAAGAAAGGATTATAAAATTTCACACACAGCGATTACAGTTTTCCGTATACCTCCATAGGGACATATGCCCGAATGGAAATTCCTTCCGGCACATACTCTTCTGAGACAAGTTCTCCCTTATTTCGCACAAGCTGCAATACGCCTGCCTGCGCATAGGGAATGACCCGTTCGATATAGATCTTATCTTCTCTTAACATTTCCTGCAGCACATCTTTTACTGCATCCAGTCCGGCATTTTCTGCTGCAGAAATCTGAAGAACATGATCCGCACGAAAATCCTGCAGCGGATCATCATCGGTTCTGATATCGATCTTATTAAAAAGTGTCAGAATTTTTTTATTTTTAACGCCAAGATGATCGAGTGTCTCATAGACAATATACATCTGCTTGTCACGCTGCGGATTGGAAGCATCCACTACATGAATAATATAGTCCGCATATTTGGCTTCTTCCAGTGTACTTTTAAATGCCTCAATCAGATGATGCGGCAGTTTCCGTATAAAACCTACCGTATCCGTCAGCAGCACCTGCTGGTGTCCTTCCAGCTCCAGCATCCGCGTCGTCGGGTCCAGTGTTGCAAACAGTTTATCCTCCTCTAAAACCTCTGCGTCCGTCAGATGATTCAGGAGGGTGGATTTTCCGGCATTCGTGTATCCGACAATTGCCACAACCGGAACTGCATTGCGCTCTCTTTTTGCTCTGGCAATTTCGCGGTGTTTGACCACTTCTTTTAATTCCCGGTTGAGCTGTGCAATCCGGTCATTGATCAGACGGCGGTCAATCTCAAGCTTCTTTTCTCCCGGTCCACGGGTACCGATTCCACCACCCAGACGGGACATGGATCTGCCAAGTCCGGTTAATCTGCTCAGGCGGTACTTCAGCTGAGCAAGTTCCACCTGAATTTTTCCCTCACTGGTTGTTGCACGGGCTGCAAAAATATCCAGTATGATAAGCGTCCGGTCCATCACCTTGGTATTTAACATCGTCTCCAGATTTTTTAACTGCGCAGGGGACAATTCATCATCACAGACAATTCCCGTTGCCCCCGTGTGCTCTAAAAGTTCTGCAATCTCTGCTACTTTTCCGGTTCCCACATAGGTTCCCGGATGGATCAGCTCCCGTTTCTGGATCAGCGTACCGGCAACCGATGCCCCCGCAGTCTTTCCCAGTTCGGCAAGCTCAGCGAGCGAATCCTCTGCATCGTCTCCATCCTGCTCACTTACACCCACCAGAATAACTCTCTCTTTAAAATCTTCTAAAACAATTGGTTCACCCATTATCTAGTCTCCAAAAATGTATTCTCGTGTTTTGCTTCCTCATCATCCGGATAAGCCTTTAAATATTCCTTCATCATCTTTTTCGCGGAATCAAAGTCGCCACTGTACTCATATGCCGCAATGGCACTTTTCATGAGATTCTGCTTATTCGGCACTTTCTCCAGTTCCAGACCGGAATTAAAATAAGTCAGTGCATTCTTATAATTTCCATCCTGCATCTCCTGCATGCCAAGTTCATACAAATCATAGGATGTAGCCACTCCACTCTTTATATACTCCGCGATACATTTCTTTGCCTTGTCCGAATCTCCATTGGCATCATATGCAAGTCCCAGATAATACGATGCCAGCATCTGCTTATGTTCTTTTGCTTTTTCCAGATAACTGATGGCATCTTTGTTTTCACCGAGCAGATAACTGATTCTTCCTTTATACAGTTCGTCTTCCGGTTTATCCCCTTTGATCTCCATCGCAGCAGACAGATACTTCTGTCCCTCGTCCTTTTTCTCATGCCGACTCAAAGACTCATAGATTCCAATGTAGATTTCATAATTTTTTTTGCCATGCTGCACAGCACTCTCAAAATCTGCCTTGCCCTTTTTTTCTTCTCCCATATCCATATAAAGATCTCCGCGCAGATAGTATGCGCGTGCATCTTTATTGTATTTGATAATGGCATTATACGTTGCAAGTGCATCTTTTGTCTTTCCGTCCAGTGCCTGTGCTTTTGCCTTGTAAAAACAGATATCCAGTTCTTTCTCCCCGATATGTCCGATCGACTCTCCAAGCGCATTCTGAAATGCCTTGACCGCATCTTCATACTTTCCGCTCTCCATGCAGGTAATTCCATACTGCCGGTAGGCATCCTGTTCCTTTGTATCTTTCGTTCCGCATCCAATCACAGACAGGGCAAACACTGTTGCAAGCAGCACGGAAATGATTCGCTTCTTCATGTTCTATTCTCTCTTTCTGAAAACTACTTTTATTTTACCGCAATCTGTTTCGTTCTTAAAGCATCCTTTTCCAGAATTGCATCTATGATCGCATGCATCTCAGCAGTCAGTGCCTCTAACCTCCAGTCCGGCAGGTTATATTTCGGGTGCTTCTCAAACGCAAACTCCCGCAGTCCAATCAGCGTCTTTCTCGTCTCCGGAGTCAGGCATGCCACCGCTATATTTACCCAGTTGTCACCGATCCGCGGTCCATGCTCCCGGTAATAAGTACCACCGTAGGTAAATTCGTCCGGTTCCACTGCATAGGGAAGTCTGATCCAACACTTGGCAAATGAACCATCCGTGCCATACTCCGGGGATGTTGTGCTCAGATGCCGCCCATGCAGCCCCCCTTCAAATGCCGTCTTTGCAATTTTCTCATTTTTATTCATCAAATAATACATGCCGTTCTCCTTCTTCATTCCTATATCTTACGGTATTTTCCGTACTTTTGCAATCATTTCAGAAAAAATGGGAACCGGACATCCGGTTCCCAGAAACAGCACTTATTCGCGCTGTGCTTTCCGCGCTTTTTTAAACTGATACATTTTTTCATCCGCATTATTGATACATTCATTGAGACTTTTTTCCCCGCAGAGAACTACCTCATATCCGATACTCGCTTCCACATCAAATTCAGCATGAAGACTTTTTGATATTTCATCCAATGCTTTTAAAAACGCTGCCTTTAAACTTTCAGCCTGCGCTTTTTCACATCCCGGAAGCAGTACAACAAACTCATCTCCACCGTACCGCATGGAAACGGCTTCCGGCGGAAATACTTTACGAATCCCATCTGCTATCCCACGAATTTCCAGATTCCCCATATCATGCCCAAACGTATCATTGATATATTTCAGATGATCCGCGTCAATGAACATAACCGTCACCGGTTTTTTTTGCAATCTGCATTTTTCATACAAAGGCTCTGCAAACTCCTGGTATGCCATACGGTTATACAACCCTGTAAGAGAATCCAGCACATACAACCGGGATAATTTTTCGTTTGCTTTTCGAAGCCTGAGTTTGCGATACAGATATTCCAGGGATTCCAGATACGTATTCATTGTTTCAAACAAGAACTGATTTTCAAGCATATAATCGCAGTCTGCCAGAACAACATACCCTACTTCCCGCTCCCGGAAATGCAGTGGTGCATACACATACAATGAATATTCCTGCTCCATTCCCTTTTCACAGATCACGTGCATGGTATCCGGATATCCATCTGTAATATAAGAAGCCTCACCCATGGAATCGCTCAATGATTCCTCCACCAGATCCTGATTCATCCAGATACGCACGCCTTTACAACGCAGACCACAGACACATTTTGTAAAATACTGTGCCATCTGCTTATAATCTTCACACTCGATAAGATTGTGCTTTAATTCCATAATCTCATTGTGAAGATCAATTTCCCTCACTTCCTGAAAAATCCGGTCTTCAATATATTCACTCCTGCTTCTTACCTGTTCTGGTTTACAGCCACAACTATCCTGAAACAACATTTGTACAGGAACCGTTTTACAGTCAGCTGTTGTATTCTGCCCCCAGATCTGTACCAAAAGATCCATGGCTGCCTCAGCAATGACTTCTCTCTCGTATGACACCGTCGTAATCCGCGGTCTGTAATAAGATGCTTTATCAAAATTATCAAATCCTGTCACACAAAAATCAGCCGGAATTTTAAATCCTTCCTGCTGTGCCTGATGGCAGAGCCCCACCGCAATATTCTCATTTGCGCAGACAAAGGCATCCGGCAGCAGATGTTTTTCCTGAAAATGTATGAATGCACGGACACCGCTCTCCACTTCATAGCTTTCATTCCAGATTCTGTCATTTTCAAGCGGAATTCCATATCTTTGCAGGACATCTTCATAAGCCTGCCAACGCAAAAGATTTTCCTGGCTGTCTGCCGGTCCTCCCACATAGTTTAATGTTTTGCAGGAATGAGCCACTATCAGATGCTCCACCATCTGTTCCATTGTTGCGTAATTGTCCAGTCCTGCATGATACAATCCCGGAATTTTTTCAAGCAGCGATACTGCCGGTACCCCGGACTCCTGAATAATCCGTATGATCTGCTGCCTCTTTTTCTGATTCAGCATATTCGTAACTTCCAGAATAATACCATCAAACTGTGACAAATCCGGCAGATGGATGATATTGTATTCTCCTGCATTGAATTTTTCATCCCTGCTGAAATTTCCGAAACTGTGAAATACCGAAATTTCTATATCCAGCTCATGTTCTTTGATGTAATTCCTGCATCCCCGGATCCAGACATATGTAATATGTCTGCGCCATCCGTCTGCAATAATTGCAATTTTTCGTTTCATACCTTCTCCATCTGTGTCCTTTATTAAATAAAGTGTTCTGCTTCTTCACTGAGTACATCAGCTATTTTTTTATTATGCATGATTTGGCTGGAAATGTGTGAAATTTCTTCGGAAAGCGTGGCTGTATTTTTTGCAGCAAGATTAATACCTTCAGAGCCTTCTTCTACCGCCCTCTGAATCTGTGAAATATATTCCATTACTGACTCGGTGCGCTGTTTTAAATCTGCCGCCATCTGATGAAACTTCTCAACCACTTCATTAATATAGACTGCATCATCATTATACTGTGCCCCAGCGCACACAAAATTGTCATAATCCGGAAGTATATTCTGTTCCATATAAGTTACCAGCGCGTTAGCATTTTTTATCAATTCCTGCACGGTTCCAATCACGGTACTATTGATGGACTGGATATTAACCGCTGCGTCCCTGCTGGATTCCGATAATTTACCAATTTCAGAGGCAACTACTGCAAAACCACGTCCTGCTTCCCCTGCACGTGCTGCCTCAATGGATGCATTTAATGCAAGCAGATTGGTCTGATCTGCAATATTTAAAATATCATTAGTAAGTTCACTGACTTTTTCTACTTTTTTACTTTCCTGAATTGTTGTCTGCAGTTTTCCGATAATATCAGTGACAATTTCTCCCGTATTTTTTTTATTTAAAATTGCATCATTTTTGAGTTTATCCGCGTTCTGATCCATCGTATCTGAATAGGATAAAAGACCATCCGATTTTTCCGAAAGTTCTTTCGTACGATCTTCCACTTCTTTCATATTTTTTGTAATCCCGGAAACCATATCTGCAACGGAAATCATGGATGCCGATAATTCTTCCATGGCAGTGGAAATATCATCCGAATTTTCGTTTGAACTACGTACCTTGTCATCCACCTCCCGGATAATCTGGTTCATACGCAAAGAACTGTCTGTAATCCGTCCCATAACATTTTGAAGCGTATCAATAAATGCATTTACATTCCTTCCAACTTTACCAATCTCATCTTTTCCTGAAATCTTTAATCTTACAGAAAGATCTCCCTGATTTTTTTCAATATCTGCCACCATTTTCTGCAATGTGTGACTGATATAGTGCATCGGTCCTACAATCCCTTTCACACAAATCCAAAGAGAAAACAAAATCATAAGCATTGAAACTGCAACGAATACAATAGCAGAATTCCTTGAAAATTCATATTCTGCCTGCTGTACTTGTAATGAATGATTCATTGCCTGTTTCCGCATAGCAATCAGACTGCTGATTTTCTTTGCAAGATAATCTTCCGAAGGTTTCTGTATCACATTGATTGCCTCCGTTGCACCATCCGCATCGCCTTTTGAACTTGCGGTAAGGACCTGTTCCATTCCTTCTTTATACTTTTTAAAGCGATTTTGTAATGCCCCGAAATATTCTTTTTCCCGCGCTGTTTTTTTCTGTTTTTTATACTGTTTAAAATAACTATCCATAGATTCCAGCTTTTCATGGATGGTTGTTGCAAAGCTTTCTTTGGAAATAGAATTTTCCGCATCACAGTGTCCATACATATTTTTCCCCATGGATTCCAGCTCGGATGACATATCCATCAATAGTTCAATACTCTTCGAACAATCCTGCGAAATTACAACCCCCGCCTGCAACAGCCTTTTCGAATTTACAAGACTTGAAATACTTGCCAAAAGAATAACAATTCCCAAAATACTAATTGGCAGCATAACCTTTACTTTAATACTGATCTGATTCAACCACTTCATAGGTATTTCCTCTCTTTCTGCCTAAATTAATGGGATAATTCCGGATGCAATTGCTCCATCTTTTTATAAAAATCGTCCATTCCCTGCGCAAGTGAAATTTTACCTTCAAAATACGGATGCAGACACTGTTGAATCTGCTCATTGCAGTCCTTATCATAATCTGATATATTACTCATATCAATTTTCTTTGCAGCCTCTGCAAAAAGTGCAATATGATTTTGTCCACCAAGGAAATCCGACTGATAGTCACTTTTTGCAATCTCATCCATTGCTTTCTCATTATTGGTATAGTCCTGCGTATCCAATGTAATCTGCTTCATGGTTTTGGTATCACACGTCAGACGCTTCATCAAATCCCTGATAAAAGGAATATTATCGGTTCCCTGCGCCGCACACATCCATGTACCGCCCCAATAATATGCCTGTGGACCTTCACACACGGCATAATCTCCGTAAATTCCATTTCCTTTTTCTGCGGGTTTACTACTGTCTGCCAATGCATTTCCCATCAGAGTAAAATTAATGCCCCAGGTCGAATAGAAAAAGCCAAAAACATTCCCATCCGGTCCCTGATCCTGCGTCCACTGCGGACTCCACAGTGTGGTATGATTGTTATAATCTTTTTGAGCATATTCCTTCGTCTGACGAATCCACTTCTTGATATTTTCATCTATAACAATCTTGTTACCGACCACCCAGGGATGTGAGACATTGTTGGAAAATGCCCGATAGGAATCATCATATCCCGATAACATTTTATATCCGGCGGCATTCATCTTCTGTGCAACCTGATCAAACTTATCCCAATCCTTCAGTTGCTTTTGTACCTGATCCGGATCGTCTGTACCCAATACCTTTTTTGCAATGGACCTGCGATACGCAAACAACCCCGGCGTTGCCTGCCAGGTCACTCCCTTTTGTATTCCATTTTCCGATACAATTTTCTTTGTATAATCATATTGCTGCTTCAGATCCTCATCGGTCAGTCCCACTGTTTTTTTTACATCAATGGAATTATCTGACTTTACATATTTTGATGCATAATCTGCCTCAATTAAAAACAAATCCACTTTGTCATCATCAATACATGTATTCTGCTCTTTTAATGCTTCATCCAGATTGATCTGATAAGCATTATTATCACTGGAAATTATGACAAAGTTCACTTCAACATCGTGTTTTTTAGCAAGATCTGATGCATATTTGTCATAAATTTCCTTAAACTCATCATTCCAGCAATAAATATTTACAACCTGTCCTTCCTTACGCCCGGTATTTTTTTTCTGTCCGTTTTCTCCCGTACATCCACTTAATAATGCCGCACATATGACAATTGCCGCTACCTGTTTCCAACTCTTCTTTCTCATTCAAATGTCTCCTTTTATTACTCCTCTTCTCCCCCCAATATGCAGAAAAACGCCATGACACGCCCCCTGTCGTAAAAATGGATTCTGTCATGGTGTCTTTTCTGTTTTCTTTTTAAACTATCTTTCTGGTACTACTCTGTGATCTTCTCAAGAGAGAAATTCGTCAGCGTAATGTCTGAAGCTGGTGTATTTTTACCACTGATTTTTCCCATGGAAATAAACATTTTCGAATCATTATCTGTGTCTTTCTGCATCGTAAATTCACAACTAACTTCCTTTTCCTTTGCTTCCGCCAGAGAAATATCTTCTCCGCCATACCACTTATTGCAATTGTTATCCATTAAGCCGAGTTTTATGGTTCGTGCTTTCGTCGAAGTGACTTTGAATTTTACACGATATTTACATCCTTTTTCAAGTGTAAATCCATTCTGAATAAGCTGAACATCCCAGTCATTTACGCCCGGATTTATCACACGAAACACAATACCGCCATGAGTAACTACTGTTGTTGCCGTCTGACCACCCTGACCATCATTTGTATTAATGCCCCATCCACTCGTTCCATCCGAAAAATCTCCATTGGTCAGCAGATTCTTTCCGGTTTCCTCCGGCTTGATCTCCGGTGCCTCTATCTTTTCCAGCACAATGTCATCCATACAGATTCTGTGCTGCTGTGTGATCTGTTCTCCACCGACTGCACCCATGGCAATATTAAAGATCGTTTCCGGATCTGTATCCTCTTTCATCTGAAACTCTTTCGTGATCGTCTGATATTCGTCGGTCAGATCTACGGTTTCCTGGCAGTATGGAGTCCAGTCCTCATTTCCATCTGCATCCTTATGGGTGCTTCCATCTCTCTGCAACGCATAAGACACTTTACGGTCGATAGAAGATTTCATTTTCAGGGAGAGTCGATACCATTGTCCCTGTTCGAGTTTTACCCCTGTCTGCTTTAACTGGATATGCCAGTCAGCTTCTCCGGTATCGTTAATTGTGAAATCTGCCGCATTGTCTTCGTTTAAGGAGTCAACAACATACGTTACATTGGATGGTGTATAGCAATAGACTTCAAAACCTGCCATGCCTGCATTAAAACTTCCGTTTTTGATCAGACTATCCTCATCAATCCGCACATCGTCGAGATATACGGTTGTCCCCAGCCCGAGATCAAAGGAAATATTCTTATCTGTCAGATCCGCTGCCGTATGAAAGGAAAAACTGTAATTTTTCTTTTCATTGGTAAGTTCTGCCTGAAATTCCTGTCCGGCAACATGTACTGTCATAGTTTCTGCTTCGTTTGCCTGAGCCGAAAAACTGAGCACATATTCTGTATCCTCGCTCAGAGCAAGCCCCTGCTGTCCTGCTGTTACCACAGTTCCTTTTGGGCTTACCACTTTCAGACGGCGTCCATCTTCCAGACCGGTTACCTCTGTGGTTGCATTTTCCGGTTTCGTGATGTCCCAGTAACCCAGACGGTTCTTCCCTTCCTGGAAGGAACCGTTGTAGACATAATTTCCGTCTGCAAGCACTTTCTTTGTGGTGTCTTCTTTGATTTCTTCATATCCGGTCTTTTCAATGCGCACATTGGAAAGGTGCACTGCTGCTGTGGAAGCAGCATTTCCCAGATTAAATTCCAGACGTCCGTTGGCATCATCGGAACCTGTCATCTGAAACACATAAGTATATGTCGTTTTCTGTGTTCCAAGTTCCACTTTTGTATCCTTCCAATACCTCGTATAATTATGATCCGGTCCGGAAATATCTGCAATCATTGTACGCGCCTCATCCGCATAAGCATCAAAGGTTACTTTATATGTTCCGCCTTTTTGTAACGGCACATCCGGCTGTACCAGCTGAATGCTGTAATCTGCGGTTCCCATATTTACTGTAGAAATAACCATCTCATGATTCTTAATTTCTGCTTTTCCATCACCATCTAAAGTGGTAAGAAATTTCCAGTTTTTGTCATCACTTAAATTCTCTGCTATGGAGAAATCACCGTTGTTAATATAATTTCCCGTTGTATCCGGCTCTCTTAAAATAACATTCTTTACCGGTTTTTCCACATTTTCGTCATAACTGTCTTTCTGATATACTTTCACATAATCCACTGCAAACTGCTGATCGGCATAGGTGGTCGAATCATCCGGATACCCTACCCAGCTGCCACCGACCGCCAGATTCAAAATCATATAAAACGGCTGATCAAACGGTGCCGGATAAGCCACTTCTCCCTGCCCGCTCTTTGCAGAAAACCAGTCGGACTCTTCATGAAATTTCACACCATCAATATACCAGGTAATCTTTCCTGGCTCCCAGTCACAGGCATATGTATGATACTGATCTGCAAAATTATTTTTTGCATCTACCGTACAGGTTCCCTGACTCTGATCATGCGGTTCTCCGTAATGAATGGTACCATATGCTTTATTTGTTTCCTGCCCCATCACTTCCATGATGTCGATCTCACCGCATTTTGGCCACTGTCCATACAGATTTTCGTCCGTCGGCATCATCCAGAATGCCGGCAGATAACCTTTTCCGGTCGGAACTTTTGCACGGCACTCAAAATATCCATACTTAAAATCATGTTTGCCCTGTGTATTAATACGACCGGACGTGTAGCTTCTGGTTCCGTCTGCATTCACCGTTTCCACCGGCTTGATCAGCAGTTTTCCGTCTTTGACCTGAATATTTTTGTCAGAATCCACATATTCCTGCCACTCACTGTTGACCCAGCCTTTTTCATGCAGTTCCACATTCCAGTCTGCACGGTTTAAAAAATTTCCGTCAAAGTTGTCCTGCCACTTCAGTTGATAGCCCTGTTTTAAGAGATCCGCTTCGGTCAGCTTTGAAGGTGTCTCAACTGTTGTTCCACCAGAAGAATTGCCCGAAGAAGAACTGCCGGAAGAAGCATTTCCGTCCGAGGTATCGTCTGTTTTCTGGTCTTTTCCATCCGTCTTGTCTTCTCCGGAAGTGTCTTCTTTCTTTCCCTTCGGAGTTATGGTGCAGGATTCACCGGATTCCACTTTCAGCGTTGTTCCATCCGCAATTTTTACAGATATTGCTTTCTTTGTCTGATTATCCACCTGTGCCTGTACATTTTTTGTACACGTTATGGATGATTTTTCCGCACCTTTTTTGAGCACAATGTTCACATCTTTCTTTGCGGTTATTTTCGCCGGTGCTGCCAGAATCATCGAAACGTCTTCGGCATTTACAACAACCGGCACTGCCTTTTTATGGTTTCCGGAAAAGGAAACACTTTTTGCATTCTGTACCGTCACTTTCTTTATGGTACCATTGTTCTTGATCGCAACCGTTCCCTTACTGTTTACAACAATTTCTTTGACGGTACCATTATTTACAACGGCTGCCTTTTTTCCGACCACCCGAATGGTCACTTTATAAGTTCCCTTTGGAATCGTAATCTTTACATTTTTCCCTGCTTTTACGGTAATGACCGCATTCTTCCCTTTTACGGTTTTTAATGCCTGATTCAGCTGCTTTTGAGAAGAAACGGCAAGCGTTTTACCGCCTGCCGCCTGTACCGGTGTCGCCGGTACGGTACTCATTA
>ENA-OOUK01000157-OOUK01000157.1-human-gut-metagenome-genome-assembly--contig:-NODE-157-length-11495-cov-2.408393_pt1 | contig 11495 bp, 6 predicted proteins | sample MGYA00241545_ERZ501272 | MGnify/ENA primary metagenome ERZ501272 (study PRJEB25962, sample SAMEA2042280) | human gut metagenome | biome: human gut; feature: human-associated habitat; material: faeces...
TTACTTGCCAAAATAAAAAAATAACTGGACAAAAATTGCAAAAAGCAGAGATACCGCTTCTCTACTTTTTGCATTTTTCTTATATGTTTTTACGATATTCAGAAGGTGACAGTCCTTTTGCCTTTTGAAAAATGCGGCTGAAATACAGTGGATTATCATATCCGACAATTTGTGCGATCTCATTGATATTGTATTGTGTGTTTTGAAGCAGTGCTTCGGCATTATATATTCTTTTTTGCAAAATGAATTGCTTTGGCGTGATTCCGGCATATAATCTGAAATTACGGATAAACCAACTGGCACTGACATGATTTTGTTCGGCATAGTCATCAATGCTGATTGGTTCATTGTAATGCTCACTGAAATAAGAAATTGCTTTGTCTATTTCCTCAGCAGCATGGGAGTTCACTGTGTTGACAGAAAATTTAAAGTGGCGCTGCAGTTTTATAAAAATTTGTCTTAAATACATTTCAAGCATTTCAGGATAGCTATCCTGACACATTTGTAATTCTTTTATCATGGCACGGAAAAGATACTGATATTCCGAACCGGAACCACAGTGGAACACCCTTTTATCATTTGTCAATCCATAGGAACGGAGCAGATTGGTGACATTGTTTCCTGTAAAATGAACCCAGTAAACCTCCGTCTGGTCTTTGGCATAGTATTCATATTTCTGGGGTTCTCTTGGGCGGTATAAAACCATATGACCAGCATGAACAATCGTTTCTTCCTCATCGTTGTCAAAATGAAAATGAGCTTTCCCAGCAGCAATAAAGATCAACTGAAAATCAACTCTGCCACGTGGTCTCCAGGTGGGAAGTTTAGGGTGCGTATATAACTTGTAAGTCCCACACATGGTTACGACAAGTGGCTTGGATTTATCTTTTCTGTCAATTGTTGAGTTATTCAGATATGCATTATTGGTATACATTCGAGGCCCCCATATGATAATTGAAAAATGTTCATGAAATAATAATCTGAAATACATAAATTTCTGTTTGGCTCATGATGCAATTTTATCATTTTATGCATGTCTTGTCCATTTAGATTTTAAACGTTTGAAATAATGGTATTTTTTGTATAAATTAACGTGCTGGAAAATGAAAGTCAATAAATGTACATGTCAAAAATAACAAAAGAAAGGAATAAAGAAAATGGTTTTTGTTAATTATACTGTTTTGTGCATGTTTTGTGTAATTTATGATATGGTTTTTTGACATCGGTTTTTATATACTATCTATAACAAAGTTGTGGGAACAAAAATAAGGATCATCGAAAGGAGCAGTTTCACATGGAAGAAAAAACATACCTGAAATGGTATAACAAGGTGGGGTATGGAACCGGAGATCTGGCAGGAAATGTCGTGTATGCATTTCTTTCCTCATTTGTAATGTTGTATCTGACAAATACGGTAGGGTTAAATCCGGGAGTTGTCGGAACCTTGATCATGGTATCAAAATTATTCGACGGTGTCAGTGATATGTTTTTTGGTACATTGATTGACAAAACAAAGAGCAGACTTGGAAAAGCAAGACCGTGGATGCTTTATGCATATATTGGCTGTGCGGTAACGCTTGTGGCGAACTTTGCAATACCGGAAAGTCTTGGAAAAACAGCACAGTATGCATGGTTTTTTCTTGCATATACTTTGCTGAATGCAGTATTTTTTACTGCAAACAATATTGCCTATGCATCACTGGTTACGTTTTGTACAAAAAATAGCAAAGAACGGGTAGAAATGGGGTCGTTCCGTTTTATTTTTGCGTTTTCAACAAGTCTGATCATTCAATCTATCACCGTTCAGTTTGTAAGAATGGCAGGCGGTGGAGCTGCTGCATGGAGAACCGTAGCAATCATATATGCAGTAATCGGACTGATTGTAAACACAATTTCCGTATTCTCGATCAAAGAACTTCCGGAGGAAGAATTAAAGGCAGGCAGAGAACAGACAGGAGAAAAATATGGTTTGATTGAAGCCGCAAAACTTTTATTTTCCAATAAATATTATCTTATGATTTGTGTTACTTATATTTGTCAGCAGATCTATTCTGCTATGTTAAATATGGGTATTTACTATATGATTTATATTTTGAAAAATGAAAATTTATATTCGGTCTTTTCCTGGGCAATTAATATCCCTGTCATCATTGCAATGTGTATTACACCTATGCTTGTGGAAAAGATGAAGGGATTATATCGAATGAATCTTGCAGGATACATTCTTGGAACAGCCGGACGTGTCGGTGTTATTTTTGCAGGCTATATGGGAAGTGTTCCGCTGATGCTTGCTTTTACCGCAATCGCAGCACTTGGAATGGCACCATGGCAGGGAGATATGGGAGCTGTTGTGGCAAGCTGTTCAGAATACACATACCTGACAAAACATAAACACATTGATGGAACCATGTATTCCTGTACATCCTTTGGAACCAAAATCGGGGGTGGAATCGGGGTTGCCCTCTGCGGATGGCTGCTTGATGCAAGCGGATTTGTCAAGGAAGCGGCCGTGCAGCCTGCATCCTGCATGAATATGCTTCACATTATGTATTTATGGATTCCAATGATCCTGTCATTAGTCATTACATTTATTATGTCAGAAATGAATGTGGAAGCAGCGAACCAAAGACTTAGAGAACAGATGGAGGAGTGTTGACATGGAATATAGAGGAATGAAAGAAGATGAACGTCTGGTTTCGGTTACACCGAGTCAACGGCAGATTGCTTATCAGAATATGGAATATTTTTGTTTTATTCACTTTACAGTTAATACATTTACCGGAAGTGAGTGGGGATTGGGAGATGAACCGGAATCCATTTTCAATCCAAAAGAATTAGATGCCCGCCAATGGGCAAAAACAGCTGCAGAAGGTGGGATGAAAGGACTGATCCTTACCTGCAAGCATCATGATGGTTTTTGCCTCTGGCCGAGCAGGTATACGGAACACAGCATTAAAAATTCACCATACAAAAATGGAAAAGGTGATATTGTCCGCGAAACAGCAGAGGCATGTAAGGAATTTGGTCTGAAATTTGGCGTCTACCTTTCGCCATGGGATAGAAATAATGAAGCTTATGGAAAAGGTAAGGAGTATGATGACTACTATGTAAATCAGCTTACAGAACTGTTGACAAACTATGGAGATATCTTTGTGATCTGGCTGGATGGTGCATGTGGAGAAGGAAGCAATGGAAAAAAACAGATTTACGACTGGAAGCGATATTATGAAGTGATGCGTAAGCTCCAGCCGGATGCTGTAATTTCAATTTCAGGTCCGGATATCCGATGGTGTGGAAATGAAGCCGGGCAGGTACGTCCGAGTGAATGGAGTGTTGTAGCTGCTGATATGACAGATCCGGCAATTACAGCACAACTCAGTCAGCAGGAAGATAATGAAGAATTTCGTAACCGTCCATTAGATGAAACACAGACAGACCTTGGAAGCCGTGAATGTCTGCGTTCCGAAAAAAATCTGGCTTACTATCCGGCAGAAACGGATGTCTCTATTCGTCCGGGATGGTTTTACCATGAAGAGGAAGATGACAAGGTGCGTTCCTTTGAAAATCTGAAAGAGATTTACTTGTCCTCTGTAGGTGGAAACACGACACTTTTGTTAAATCTTCCACCAATGAAAAATGGAAAGCTTCACCCGACGGATGTGCAAAATGTGAAACTGCTTGGAGAATTTATAAAAGATACTTTTAACGATAATCTGGCAGATATTGCAGAACTCCAGACGATTCCGAAAAAGGATATACATGGAAATAGTGGGGATGTACTTAGAACAGATCATTATGACAGGGTATTCGAAAACGCGGCCGGAAACAGGGAATTGACGATACAGATGCGCTGGAAAGAAAAAAATATGTTATCATATCTGGTGTTGAAGGAAGCAATCCCATATAGCCAGAGGGTAGAAAAGTTCTCTGTATGGTATGCTGCTGCGGAAGGAAAAAAGGAAAAGCTGACCGAAGCAACAACCATAGGGTATAAAAAGATTGTTGATTTACAGGGAATTGAGACAGATTTGCTTGAAATTCGTATTGAGGATGCAAGGGTCGCCCCTGTCCTATCCTTTGTTGGGGTATATAAATAATAGGATAATTACGGGATACAGCCCATGAAATAATATGATTGTATGGGGTGTATGGAAAGAAAGGGAAAATATGAACGCTGATATGAAATGGCTGGACAATCCGGAAGTGTTTAAGGTAAATCAATTGGAATCGCATAGTGATCATTGTTATTATCTGGATTATTCAGACATGAAAAAAGAAAAAAATCCATTATTACAGTCATTAAATGGTCAATGGGAGTTTGCTTACAGCAAAAATGTGATGGAAAGACCTGTTGATTTTTATAAGGAAACATTTGATGCATCAGGATTTGATAAAATTATGGTTCCAGGACATATCGAACTGGCTGGATATGATAAAATCCGTTACATCAACACGATGTATCCGTGGGAAGGAAAAGAGTACCACAGAGGAGCCTATAGCATGGAGGCAACCGGAGCAGAAGAAGGAATGTTTTCAGAGGCACAGTACAATCCGGTAGGTTCTTATATCAAATACTTTGATTTGGACAGGAGTATGTGTGGAAAAAGAATCCATATCTGCTTCGAAGGTGTAGAAGAAGCTATGTATCTGTGGCTGAATGGTCAGTTTATAGGGTATGCCGAAGACAGCTTTACACCTTCTGAGTTTGATCTGACACCATATATTAAGGAAAAAGGAAATGTACTGGCAGTGCAGGTACATAAGATGAGCACAGCGGCATTTTTGGAGGATCAGGACTTTTTCAGATTTTTTGGAATTTTCAGAAATGTTACGTTGAAGGCATTACCGGATGTTCATCTGGAGGATGTATGGTTTAAACCTGTGTTAAATCAGGATAATGTAAGCGGAAGGGTATCGACTAGCATGAAGGTATCTGCACCTGACAGTCAGCATGTAACTGCATGCTTTATTTTAAAAGACAGGGAAGAAAATGTATTAGTAGAGAAATCCATACAGTTAACGAAAGAAAACGGCCATATGGAAGGCACGATTTGTGTTGATTTGGAAAATGTCAAACTGTGGGATAATCATAATCCATATTTATATCATGCTTATGTTGAGCTTAAAGCAGAGGATGGTTCTCTGGCAGAGGTAATTCCTTATGATATCGGTTTCAGAAGAATAGAGATTATAGATAAAGTAATTTATCTGAATGGAAAACGACTTGTTATCACAGGAGTAAACCGTCATGAGTGGAATGCAAAAACAGGAAGATGCATTGGTGTGGAAGATATGAAAGCAGACATATCCTGTATGCTCAGGAACAATATTAATTCTGTTCGTACCTGCCACTATCCTGACCAGATACCGTGGTACTATATGTGCGACAATGCAGGTATATATGTGATGGCAGAAACAAATCTGGAAAGCCATGGTTCATTCCAGAAGCTTGGGGCAATCGAGCCATCGTGTAATGTACCGGGGTCTTTTCCACAGTGGAGAGATGCTGTGCTTGATCGTGCAAAAAACAATTTTGAAACTTTTAAAAATCATACGTCCATCCTTTTCTGGTCATTAGGAAATGAATCCTATGCAGGAGACGACATTGAGGCAATGAATGTTTATTTTGCTGAAAAGCAGGATGGAAGACTGGTTCATTATGAAAGCTCTTATTATAATAGGGCATATGAGGATACTATTTCTGATTTAGAGACAAGAATGTATGCAAAACCGGAGGATGTAGAGGAATACCTGAATAATAGTCCGAAGAAACCATATATTTTATGTGAATTCATGCATGATATGGGAAATTCCATGGGAGGACTTGGTTCTTATATGAAGCTGATTGACAAATATGATAGGTATCATGGCGGATTTATATGGGATTTTATTGATCAGGCAATTATGGTAAAAGATCCGGTGACAGGAAAAGATGTTTTACGCTATGGTGGAGATTTTGATGATAAACCGGCAGACTATGAATTTTCAGCAAATGGAATCGTATTTGCTGACAGGAAAGAGAAACCGGCAATGCAGGAAGTGAGGTATTACTATGGCTTATACAGATAAATTAAGAGTGGTCTATGGTGACTATACACTTGGTGTACATGGGGAGAAATTTGATTATATTTTTTCTTATGCACAGGGTGGACTGGAATCTATCGTTAAAAATGGATATGAGTGGCTGTACCGTTGTCCAAAACCTACTTTCTGGAGAGCATTAACAGATAATGACAGGGGAAGCAGGTTTCACATTAAAAGCGGAAGCTGGCTTTCCGCAGATATGTTCATTGACTGTAAGGGAATAAAGGTCATCATGGATGGCAAGGAGCAGACCCCATATGCCCCTGATAATAATAGCTATGGTGGTGATGTTTATGCGGATGAAATTGTCGTAACATACACATACGAGACCATAACCACTCCGGAGACAACGGTTCTTGTAAGCTATACCGTTGATGTATCTGGAAAGATTCGCGTGGATGTACATTATCATGGGGTACAGGGACTTCCAGAATTACCTGTATTTGGAATGAGATTTATCATGCCAACACTGGCAGACAAATATTTATATAAGGGACTCTCAGGGGAAACATATCCTGACAGAAAAGCGGGGGCAAAAGAAGGAATCTATGAGATTGAAGACCTGAGTCTTACACAATATCTTGTTCCGCAGGAATGTGGTATGAGAATGGATACAGAGTGGCTTGAGATTACAAGGCATACGGCTCTTGATAACAGCCGGACAGACAGTTCATCACAGATACTGCGCATTGAAAAGAATGGCGAAAAATTTGCATTTTCCTGTCTGCCTTATACAGCATCTGAGATTGAAAATGCCCTTCACCACGAAGAACTGCCACCGGCAAGAAGAACCGTTTTATGTGTATATGGTGCAGTAAGAGGTGTTGGAGGCATCGACAGCTGGGGAACTGATGTGGAAGAGGAATATCGTATCAGTGCAGAAGATGATATAGATTATTCATTTACCATTTGTTAAACGTGGGATGAGGATATGAAGTTTAAGATTACCAAAGACTGGATAAAGAGTTTTTTTGTAATGATCATTGCAGTTATTGTCATGGGAATGTGTGTTTCGCTTTTGGTGATGTGTGATATGGGAGCAGATCCCTGTTCAGCAATGAATTATGGAATTTCGCATAAGCTTGGGATGAGTTTTGGGAATTATCAGCTCCTTTCCAATATTGTTCTGCTGATTATAGTAATTATTTTTGATAAGAAGCTTATTGGTACAGGAACGCTTGGGAACATGATTTTGGTTGGTTATTCGGCAGATTTTTTCACATGGATATGGAAAGAAGTCTGCCATATACAGGCACAGCTTAATCTGGGGATTAGAATTGTTATTTTGATTCCTGCACTCATACTGTTTATTCTGGCAGCAGCTATATATATGCAAAGTGGACATGGAACAGCACCATATGATGCAGTATCCTTTTTAATCAGTGAAAAAGTTGAAAAGCATTCTGGGAAAAATATGTTTCGGATTGTACGGATTGTATATGATCTGGCAGCAACCGGTATCGGTGTTATAGCCGGAGGTGAAGTTGGTGTGATAACGATATTGATGGTGATTTTGCTGGGACCTACCGTGGATTTGGTCGGACGAATAATGAAAACAGGAAGGGGAGTGGAGAAACAGGGAGTATAAATAAAAGGAGTTGCTTGTAAGTGCTATTGGTATATGAAAACAGAAATACAGGAGTATCCGCGGAGTGGAAGAAGCCAGTACATGTGCCGCCGCATCTACATGAGGCAATAGAAGTAGTGTATGTAACGGATGGAGAAATAGAACTTGGAGTGGGACAGGAATTGTTCCATATGGATGAAGGGGATTTTGCAGTTGTGTTTCCAAATGTAATACATCATTATCAGGTGTTTTGGGAAAAAGAAAACAAGGTAATATTCCTGTACCTTGAACCAACACTGTTTCCTTCCTATTACAGGGAATTGCAGATATACAGCCCAAAGAATCCGGTTGTGAAAAAAGAGCAGGTGCATCCGGATGTGGTAAATGCCATAAAATATCTGACCGGAATAACAGAGGGGGATCCCCGGATGATACAGGCATATGCACAGATGATCCTTGCACATGTTTTCACAACAATGCCAATGATGGATAAAAGTGCGGTAGGGAGTGATGACCTGATTTATAATGCGGTAGAATACGTGGCCAAAAATTTTAGGGAAAACATCAGCCTTGAAAAAATGGCATATGAATTGTGTGTAAGTAAATATGTGTTGTCAAGAATGTTTGCAAAAACCTTTCATTGTAATTTTAGTAAATATGTGAATGGAGTCCGGTTAAATTATGCAGTTGCGGCACTGGAAAACACAATGGATTCCATTACAAATATATGTCTTGATTGTGGATTTGAAAGTCAAAGAACTTTTAACCGCGTGTTTAAGGAAAGATATAAAATCACACCTAGAGAATATCGAAAAAGGATAATTATGTAAAGCGATGTAATGCTGCCGGTATTGGGGCGGTGGTGACAATAATAGTTATGAATGGCATCCGGAATTAGAAAAAGTGGTGGTGTTTCCTGAGAAAGAGAAAACTTGTCATAACAGCCGAAAATAGATATAATAGTTACACATGTGGGATACCACAATGAACGAAAAAGGCGAGGAAACAATCATGGCATTTGTACATCTGCATACACATACGGAATATTCATTACTCGATGGTTCCAACAAAATAAAAGAATATGTAAGCCGTGTGAAAGAACTGGGGATGAACAGTGCCGCGATCACTGACCATGGCAATATGTATGGTGTGGTGGAATTTTACAAGACCGCAAAGGCAGCAGATATTAATCCGGTGATTGGCTGTGAGATCTATGTGGCGCCGAATTCCCGGTTTGACCGCGAGACCAGCCATGGCGAGGACCGGTATTACCATCTGATCCTGCTTGCGGAAAACAATACCGGTTATGCGAACCTTATGAAGATCGTCTCCATCGGGTTTACGGAAGGGTATTATTACAGGCCGCGTGTGGATTTTGAGACGCTGCAGAAATACCATGAGGGATTGATCTGCCTGTCGGCGTGTCTGGCGGGAGAAGTGCCGCGCTATATTGTGCGTGGATTTTATGAAGAGGCAAAAGGCATTGCAAAAAAATACCAGGACTGTTTTGGAAAAGACAACTATTTCCTGGAATTACAGGATCATGGCATCCCGGATCAGAAGACGGTCAACCAGGGGCTTCTTCGGATCAGTCAGGAACTGGACATTCCCCTTGTCTGCACGAACGATATCCACTATACCTATGAAACGGATGTGGAGGCACACGATGTCCTTCTCTGTATCCAAACCGGTAAAAAGATTACGGATGAAGACCGTATGCGTTACGAGGGCGGACAGTTTTTCGTAAAAAGCGAGGAGCAGATGCGGAGTCTGTTTCCGTATGCAAAAGAAGCCGCAGACAACACGCAGAAAATCGCAGACCGCTGCCATGTCACACTCGAATTTGGCAATTACCAGATTCCAAAATATGCACCGCCGGAAGGCTATGACAGTGCGTGGACATTTCTGGATGCGCTGTGTGAGAAGGGATTTAAGGAAAAATATACGGACAATCCGGCGTACGATGAGACGCAGTGTGCAAAAATCCATGACGATATGGAATACGAGCTTGGCATTATCCAGAAGATGGGATTTGTCGAGTATATCTTAATCGTGTGGGATTACATCAACTGGGCGAAAACACATGACTGCTGGGTCGGACCGGGGCGTGGTTCCGGCGCGGGCAGCCGCGTGTGCTATTGTACCGGCATCACAAACATTGATCCGGTCAAATATAACCTCCTTTTTGAGCGTTTTTTAAATCCGGAGCGTGTGTCCATGCCGGATATTGATGTGGATTTTGAGTATGCGGAGCGTTCCCGCGTGATCGAGTACGTCACAGAAAAATATGGAAAGGATTCTGTGACACAGATTACGACCTTTGGTACGATGGCAGCCCGCGGTGTCATCAAGGCAGTTGGAAAAGCACTCGATTTTCCGTATGCGGAGATGGATCGTGTGGCAAAAATGGTGCCGATGGAACTGAACATTACGATTGACCGTGCCCTGCAGGTCAACCCGGAATTCCGCAGCCTCTATGATGGGGATGCACGTATGCACGAACTGATTGACATGGCAAAGCGTCTCGAAGGGCTGCCGAACCACACATCCGTACATGCGGCAGGGGTTGTGATCTATCCGGGAGAGGCGAGCAATTATGTGCCGCTGGGGCGTGCCAGTGACGGAACACCGACGGCAGAGTACAATATGGTACAGCTTGAGGAACTTGGTCTTTTAAAGATGGATTTCTTAGGACTCCGCACGCTTACCGTATTAAAAGATGCCGTCAAAAATGTAAAGGCATCCCAAGGCATCGACATTGACATCGATCATATCGATTTGAATGATAAAAAGGTGCTTGATTTTATCGGAACCGGGCGCACCGAGGGTGTGTTCCAGCTGGAATCTGCGGGCATGCAGAACTTCATGAAAGAGTTAAAACCACAGAATTTCGAGGATATCGTTGCCGGAATTTCCCTGTACCGTCCGGGACCTATGGATTTTATTCCAAACTACATCAGGGGAAAGAATAATGCAGACACCGTTACTTACGTGACGCCGGAATTGCAGCCGATCCTTGAGCCAACGTATGGATGTATCGTTTATCAGGAGCAGGTGATGCAGATCGTACAGCAGCTTGCGGGGTATACGATGGGACAGGCGGACAACATCCGCCGCGCCATGAGCAAAAAAAAGCAGTATGTCATCGATGCGGAGCGGCAGAGTTTCGTCTACGGAGATTCAGAGCGCGGCATCAGGGGCTGCGTGGCAAACGGCATTGATGAAAAAGCAGCAAACAGTATTTACGATTCCATGGTGGATTTTGCAAAGTATGCGTTTAACAAATCCCATGCGGCAGCCTATGCGGTCATCAGTGTGCAGACCGCGTGGCTGAAGTTTTACTATCCGGTGGAATTTATGGCAGCACTTATGACGTCCGTGATTGACAATTCGGCAAAAGCCGCGGAGTATCTGCTGCATTGTAAGGAACTCGGTATTTCCGTGCTCCCGCCGGATATCAATGTGGGACAGGGAGAATTCACGGCAGAGGGAAATGCCGTGCGCTATGGTCTGTATGCCATTAAATCCCTGGGACGTCCGGTGATTGACAGCATCATCGGGGAACGCAAAAAAGGTGGTTCATACCGCACCCTGCAGGATTTTATTGAACGTACGGTGCAGCGGGACATCAACAAACGTGCGATCGAGAATCTGATCAAGGCAGGTGCCTGTGACGGGCTTGACGGTAACCGGCATCAGATGTCCATTGTCTATACGTCCATGGTAGATGATGTCGTGCGACGGAAAAAGACCGGGCTGGAAGGACAGATGAGCCTGTTTGATTTTGTCGGGGAGGAAGATAAAAAGGACTACGAAGTCCATTATCCGAATGTGGAGGAGTTCC
>ENA-OOUK01000169-OOUK01000169.1-human-gut-metagenome-genome-assembly--contig:-NODE-169-length-10798-cov-2.433070_pt1 | contig 10798 bp, 7 predicted proteins | sample MGYA00241545_ERZ501272 | MGnify/ENA primary metagenome ERZ501272 (study PRJEB25962, sample SAMEA2042280) | human gut metagenome | biome: human gut; feature: human-associated habitat; material: faeces...
CCTTCACCGGCATAAAATACGAAAAAATCGCTTTCTGTTCATCGGTCAGTTCTACAAGCGGGATATTCTGTTTTTCCTCTTTTCCCAGATCCACCGGTGTGTCTACCTGTGGGATATGTATGGTTTTTCCTTTCCAGGAAGAGCGATCTGTTTTTCTTCTTACAAAAGCAAACTCTTCTTCCCTCTCCTGTGCAAGTGTTGGTTTCTGTGGCAGATCCTCGATCGGAACCTCCTCAAAATCCTTTTTCTTTGTTTCTGTTTCTGTTTCCATTTCTTCTACACCACGATTCTCATTTAAGTTTTGGTCATCTTCTGTCACATCGGATGTCTCTTCTGCCGGTTTCTGTGCGGCAGCTTCCGTCTTTTTTTTCTGCTGGGAACGTACCATTTCTTCTAAAGATACTCCCTCTGGCCAAAGTTCTTCGGCATCTGTATCCCTGGCAGGCTGTTCCTCTTTTTTGTTCTCTTCCTCTTCTTCCTTTCGTTCTTCCGGCTCATTCGTTGTCGGCGGTGTTTCCCTTTCCGGCGTCTGTGGCGGTGTTTCTGCCGTTTCCTCCACAATATCCGCCTTCTCTGCCAGTACCGCATCCAGTTTTGGCAATACTCCTGTCAGGCGGTCCATAATATCGCCTGCCTCCTGCAGTGCACGTGCTTTTGCGGATTCGAGTTTCCGCTTTCTGGCATCTTCTAGTGCAGCTTCCGCAGCCTTGCGCATTTTCTCCCACTCACTCAGCACTTCCTCAATTGTCATCTGGCCTGTAATCTGATGCTCAATCATGTTTTTCTCATTTGTCATCATGCTCATCTGACCATCGGAGTCTTCTCCCAACAACTCTTTGAAATTTGTCTTGAGTGAACCATCAATCTCCTCATCTGTCTCAATGTGCCGTGTATTCTGTTCCGGCTGTGCCTCAGGCTTTTCTTCCTCCATCTGCATTTTCAGATAAGGGACATCTTCCACCATACGATTGATATTGTCCAGCGTATCCGTGACCGTCTCTTTTTCGGTTGCATCCATGATCTGCTGCATACCCTTTGCAATTTCCGCCTGAAGATTGACGGTATTAAACCGTTCTGTGTTTACTTCTACTTTTGGAATTGCGACCGGATCATGCACGGTCTCCCCAGCACGCGCCATCTCCTCCACATCAATGTGTGTCAAACCTGCTCTGTCATCTTTTGCCTGACAAAACGACCGATACTTTTCTTCCTGTGTTTTTGTCAATGGCTGATACAGCATTTTCAGTTCCAATGCACGCTCTACATATGGCCCGTCTCCAAACCAGAGAACCAGCTCATCACATGCATCAATACACTTCTCACTCATCCCTGCTTTGTGATACAGATAAGCAAGCTCATATGCCCACTCTTCCGTGTATTCCTGTTCCTTGAGTTCTTCAAGAATCGGTATCAGTTCTTCATAAGAAGCCCCCTGTGCCTTCTGTATATCATAGCGAAGTACATATTTAAGGGTGTCATGAGGCGCAATCTCCACAAACTCATCGTAATAATCCTGTGCCGCCTGAAAATCTTTCATCTTGACCGCCACTTCCGCAAGACGGTAAATAATCATTCTTCGGCGAGCGATCATATGCCATCAGCAAAACTTCCCGGCTCTCCTCATAACGCTGTACTTTTTCGTACACTTCCCCAGCTTTTACCAGACCATTTACATTTTTAACCTTATTCCAATTGATGGTATCTGCAATATCTGCTGCCTCATCGTATTTCTCTTCCGCATAGCGGGATTTCATCTGATCAAGCTTCAGATTATATTCGTATTTGTCCAATTGTTATCTCCTTAAAGTATCCCCAAACAGGTCTATCTGTCTATTTTCAAGTATACCATAGGCGGCAATTAGTGTCAAAAAATAATCCGAAAAAAAGAGCTGCACACAAACGCGTACAGCCCTTGAAATTACTGGTTTTTCTTTGTTTCGTCTTTCTTCCCGGAATCTTTTAAAGTTCTCTTTTTCTTTTGTTTTTCCCCGTAATATATGATCGCACCGGTTGCCTCATTCACACCGGCCGCCTCCACATATGCCTCCGTTACGGTTGTAAGATTTTTCTTTCGTATGCTGTGGTTTACCAGTCTGCGGATAATATAGTAAATCATCGCAAACACCGGAACCCCAAGCAGCATTCCCAGAAATCCAAACAGTCCGCCTCCGATCAGAATCGAAAACATTACCCAGAACGCGGATAATCCGGTGGAATCACCTAAAATCTTCGGTCCGATAATATTTCCATCCACCTGCTGCAGAATAATGATAAATATCAGCAGATACAACGCATGCAGCGGACTCTGGATCACAACCAGAAGAAGTGACGGAATCGCACCGATAAACGGTCCAAACACCGGAATGACATTGGTTACTCCAATGATAACCGCAACCAGTATCGTATCCGGAATATGCAGGATCAGACATCCAAAATAACAGATTACTCCGATGATGGCAGAATCTATAATCTTTCCAATGATGAAACCACCAAATACTTCATCTGCCTTGTGGAAAACTTCGATAATAATGTTTCCATGTTTCGGTTTAAAGATCGCATACACAATCTTTTTGCTCTGTCCCACCAGGCTTTCTTTAATGGATAAGACATAAACAACGACAATAATTCCAATGATGAAGTTTAATATGGATTTGACCATCGTGATTACGCCGGAAGTAATCTGCAGCAGATATTGCTGCATCTGTGGCAGCAGATCCTTCGTTGCCCAGTTTTCCACATAATCCGTCAGCTTTGTCAGCATATCACTGATGGTATCTGTCACTCCATAGGCTCCGAGTTTTCCGCTTTTCACCATACGGATCAGACTTTCTACATTGCCGGGCAGTGCTTCCACCAGCCCGGTAACACTTGATACCACCGAAGGAACAATTGCGGCGATCAAAAGCACCAGGATCACCAGAAGGAACAGGATTGCCCCGGCAATGGACAATCCACGTGCCACTTTAGCCGCTGATTTTTCTGATTTCATTTTCTTTTTCAGAAACGGCAGCCAGCGCCGCTCCTGAAATTTCATAACCGGGTTAAGCAGATAAGCAAGTCCCAGTCCGATAATAATCGGCTGCAATGCACCTGTAATTAGATGCCAGGTATCTGCAACCCCCTTGTACCGGAGCACCAGGAAGAAAAATACGGTACAACAGGCAAAGGTGAGAAATACCATCAATCCGATTTTAACCAGAAGAACCGTCTGACGCATGCCATCCTCACTCTGTTTGATCTGTTCCATCTGTTTTTGTTTTTCCACGTCTGTCATACAAGATCTCCTATCCGCGGTAATAATTGATCAGGCAGCCTTTAAGGATAATATCTTTCTCATCCGGTGTCAGTTCTCCCATACGCAGGGTAAATGGCTTTAAGGCACCATCCTTTACCACATATGCCTCAAATTCTGTCTTTCCGTCTGCGATCGCCTCACGGATCTTTGGAACAAACAGGTAATCCAGATTGTGGAACGGAAGCTCTCCCTGATCAATAACAAACGGAATCATACCCCAGTTAATCAGGTTGGAACGGTATCTCTTGGTCGCATATTCATTTGCAATGTTTGCCCATCCGCCAAGTACCTTCTGGCAGGAAGCCGCCTGCTCACGCGCAGAACCGTCTCCCGGTTTTACTGCAAAAATCGTACTTCCGAAACCAACGTTTGAGCGGTTGACATCGGAGAACGTTGCACGGATGGTATCCATAACCGGATGAATCTCCGGAAGTGCATCCCCCGGACAGGTATCTGCCTCGACAGCCTTCTGTGCCTTCTGTACTTCCTTGGCACGTCCAACATATTCCGGATCCTTTCTGGAAAGTGCAAACTCTGCCAGTCCCAGTGGGTTGGAACGGAAAGAGGATGTCTCACCGGAAGGAATCAGCTCGTCCGTTGTGGTCACCGGATCGTGAATCTCGGAAACAACTTTCAGCACAAGGTTCTCCGGAAGCGGGCTCATAGCCGGCCAGTCCTTGATATTTGGTCCAAACTGGATCTCTACGTCCGGATCTGCCACACCCTTGCTGTCAAATACACGGTTTTCATAAATGGTCTTATCAAAGAAGTATTTCGGCTTGCTGTAGTTTACATCAATATCAGTAGCTGCGGTAAGGAATCCCTTATTTGCAGCGGTTGCAGCGATAGAACGCGCATCCATCAGTGCTACGGAAGCAACCTGTCCGTTCTGTACCTTAGAGCCCTCACGGTTCGGGAAGTTACGTGTAGAATGACGGATGGAAAATGCATTATTTGCAGGAGTATCTCCGGCACCAAAGCACGGTCCGCAGAATGCAGTCTTGACAATGGCACCTGTCTCCAACAGATTGGCAACGGCACCGTTCTTAACCAGTTCCATATAAATCGGAGTAGACGCCGGGTATACGCTCAACGTAAACTCGTCCGCTCCAATGGAAGAACCCTTTAAGATATCTGCCGCGTCGCAGATATTTTCAAATCCACCACCGGCACATCCGGCAATGATACCCTGATCTACATACAGTCTTCCGTTCTTTACTTTGCTCTTTAAGTCAAGGTCTACTTTTCCATCAAAACTTACCTGTGCACGCTTCTCACAGTCATCGAGAATATCCATCAGGTTTGCATTTAATTCCTCGATCGTGTATGTATTGCTTGGATGGAACGGCATCGCGATCATTGGCTTAATCTCGCTTAAATCAAGTTCGATAAAGCTGTCATAGTATGCAGTTTCTCCCGGATTCAGTTCCTCGAAATCTCCGGTTCTTCCGTGAATCTCATAGAATTCCTTCACCTGGTCATCGGTTCTCCAGATAGAGGACAGACAAGTGGTCTCTGTTGTCATAACATCAACACCGATACGGTAATCAACACTCAGATTGGATACGCCCGGTCCGACAAACTCCATCACTTTATTTTTTACAAATCCGTTGGCAAATACTTCACCGATAATGGCAAGTGCGATATCCTGCGGTCCGACACCCTTCTGCGGGGTACCTGTCAGGTAAATGCCGACAACTCCCGGCATATCAATATCGTAAGTCTTATTCAAAAGCTGCTTTACAAGCTCCGGACCACCTTCTCCAATTGCCATGGTTCCCAGTGCTCCGTAACGGGTATGGGAGTCTGATCCAAGGATCATCTTTCCGCCGCCTGCAAGCATTTCTCTTGCAAACTGGTGAATAACTGCCTGATGAGGAGGAACATAGATTCCACCGTATTTCTTTGCACATGTCAGTCCAAACATATGGTCATCTTCGTTGATGGTTCCACCGACTGCACACAGACTGTTGTGACAGTTGGTGAGTACATAAGGAATCGGGAACTTCTCAAGACCTGATGCTCTGGCGGTCTGGATGATGCCGACAAATGTAATATCGTGGGAAGTCAGCTTATCAAATTTGATCTGCAGTTTTTCCATGTTGCCAGATGTATTGTGGTTCTTTAAAATTCCATATGCAATGGTTTGTTTCTTTGCATCTTCCGGTGTAACAGTCTTTCCTGTCTTTGCATTGACAGCAGATGCCGCTTCCGGTGAATTAATGACAACATCCCTGCCGTTGACCAGGTATGCGCCGTTCTCATATAACTTCATAGTTTCCTCCTTGTTTTCGAAATCATAGTTAATGATAATTATATAATAAAATGTATTTTTATGCAACGACTGCAAACGTAATGGATGCCGCAAACAGATCGCCGTCTACCAGGATTGCAAACTCACCGCCCATCAGCTGTGTAAGATTCTTTGCAATGGACAGTCCAAGACCGCTTCCCTCTGTCGTGCGGGATTCCTCTCCCCTCACAAAACGCTCCGTCAGGTCTTTCCTCGCCGCTCCCTGTTCCGTCAGCGGATTTTTCGAAATATTTTTGATACGGAAAACCGCATTGTTCTCCTCTACTTCCAGATCTACATAAACCCGGGTATTTTCGAGTGCATATTTTGCCGCATTGGTATACAGATTTTCAATTGCACGGTAGAGCTGCCGTCCGTCTGCCCGGATCATCACTGAATTGTGCGGCAGTTTCGTCACAATGGTCAGCCCACGTGCCTCAAAACGTTCATTGAACTCACCACCCGTCTGGTACAGCAGTTCTACCAGATCAATGGTCTGCATATCCAGCTGGATATTTCCGGAACTGATCTTTGATGCTTCGACCAGATCCTCCGTCAGCTGTTTCAGCCGCTGGGATTTTTCATCCAGAACCCGGATATAATTACGTGCATTTTCGTTTTCCAGGTTTTCACGTTTGAGCAGATCCACATAATTGACAATGGAAGTAAGCGGTGTTTTGATATCATGGGAAACATTCGTGATCAGGTCTGCCTTCATCCGTTCATTCCGGATCCGCTCCTGAATGGCTTCGCTCAGCCCTGCACGGATATTATTCACAGAAGCTGCAATGCCTCTTTCCTGTCCGTGAAACTGCTCCACATCCAGTGTTGTATCCAGTGCCCCTGCCGCAATTTTTTCAATTGCATGCTGGATCTCATATCTTTCGCGCGCCTTACGCGTACACAGTCTGGGATTCTGTCCGGAGATAAACACCCGTCTAAGGAAGCTTCCTGCCTGATAGATCAGACTGTATGTCAGAAGGGTATTGTTTTTGACCCGCCGGACAATGCTCATATAAAACAGCAGGAATACAACATCGACCAGATACCCGACTGTTCCGACCGCTACCATCAGTCCGGACAGTTCAAACTGGATGTCATGGAGATTTCTCCCCAAAAAGAGCACAAGATAAATGAATGCCACAAAAAGCACCATCTGGATATCCGTATAAATTTTATCGATCCAGGTCAGGTAAATGGTTGCATCCTCCTCCGACCGGCGCCCTGCAACACCTGTCAGATAGGCAAGAAATACAAAGCTTCCGACCATGCCGATCACCATAAACAGGCTGAGAATCCTCAGCCCTCCGATATGTCTGCGCAGATTGTATCCGATCCCATAGATTCCGCAAAGCATCATAATCAGGAACATCTGATGCATGACAATGGCTGCGCCCTTTTTTCCGCTGGAGAATTCTTTCATAGACAGCTACGCCCCCGCTTCGATTTTATAGCCGACACCCCAGACCACTTTCAGATACCGCGGTTCTTTCGGATTGATTTCGATTTTTTCCCGGATATGCCGGATGTGGACAGCAACTGTATTGTCAGCGCCAATTGCTTCTTCATTCCAGATTTCCTCATAAATCTGACTGATGGAAAATACTTTTCCTTTATTTTTCATTAAAAGCAGAAGGATGTTGTATTCGATCGGAGTCAGTTTGACCTCTTCCCCATCTACCGTAACTTTTTTTAATTCATCGTTAATAACCAGACCGCCGGCTTCATAAACGGCATCACCGGAAGAGGTGCTCGAAAGTGTGGTATAACGCCGCAGCTGTGACTTCACACGGGCAACCAGTTCCAGCGGATTAAACGGCTTGGTCACATAATCGTCCGCCCCCACGTTCAGCCCCAGAATCTTATCCGCATCTTCTGTCTTGGCAGACAGGATGATAATGGGAATGCTGCTTGTTTTACGTGCCTGGAATGTCGCACGGATTCCATCCAGTTTCGGCATCATCACATCGATCACCATCAGATCAATTTTCTTTGTGCGAAGCATATCCAGAGCCTGTTCCCCGTCATATGCTTTTACTACCTGGTATCCTTCCTGAATCAGGTAAATCTCAATTGCGTCTACAATTTCCTTGTCATCATCACACACCAGAATCGTCATGCGGATGTCCTCCTATCAGGTTCTTGATCTTGTTCTGAAAGCCGGCGGATTTTTCTTTTTCTTCTGCTGCTTCCTGTTCTTCCTGTTCATCTTTCCACTTAAAATAATCAGCATCCAGATTCACACGCAGTTGTTCTTCCAGCTGCTTTAACTCTTCATCGTCATCTTCTACCGTAACCGGTGCCGGAATCTCCGGCTTCGGCGACAGCTTCTTTGGTTTTTCCACCGGCTTTTCCACCGGCTTTTCTACTGGTTCTTCCGCAAGGTCTTCTACCGGTTCTTCCGGTACGGAAAGTCCAAGCTTATCCAGATATTCCTGGTTAATCTTAATATCGGTCTGCCGGTTTGCGTAAATTGCTTTTTCTTCCCGCTTCTCCTGCTCGTACTCCGGTCTTCCTTCCATCTTTTCCTTCTCAATCTCGCGGTTTCGCTCCTCGATGATCTTTAAGTACTTTTCGGTATCAACCAGATCCTGCAGCTGTCCTTTGAGTTCGGACTTGTTGGTTCTTAATGTCTTTTCTTCTTTTTCCATCTGTTCTTTAATTTCCTGATAGATGGCACCGACCTTTTTGTCTGCCTCCTGCATGATATCCTGCATACGGTTTAACGTTTCATCCATATACATGACAGATGCCGCATAAATGTCCTCTGCCTTACGGCTTGCATCCCAGATGATCTGATCTCCCTTTTTATGGAAATCGCGCTCTGCCTTGTCACGGCTTCGAATGGTCAGCTCGTATTCATCCATAATCTGATAAATACAGGTATTTAATTCTGCCAGCAGATCAATCACCTGCTGCTTATCTATGATAACTTTACTCGGCTCTTTCGGATACGGCTCACTCTTCGACAGCAAAACGTGAAGACTGCGCAGTACCTTTTCCGTATTGTCCTGTGCTCCCATGTGTCCTGATTCCTTCCATAATAGATAATTCCGTACTTTCTATTATAATCAATCCCCCTATAATACGCAATATTTTAGATTCTTAGGTTTTTCTAAATTTTATTACACAAAACTTTATTTTTTACAGACACAAGGTTATAATAATTTTTTGAAAATGAACCTGTTTAATAAAGGATATATACTATGAATATCGTCAAAACTTACGGAAATTATATTAAAAAATATGCCGGCACCCACCCGGCAGTTTCCCGCAAAATGATTGACATCGGATTACATCTCGAACAGTTCCGGACTGAACATTTTGCAGAAAAAACAATGCCGAAAGCATATCAGAAGCTGAATACGCTCGGCGTAAAAAATACGCTTCATGCGCTGGAATACCCGGAATCCACGGTCTGGTGCAATCTGTTTGCACCCGTGGAAATTTTCCAGTGCTTCGGACTCAGTGCGCTTTCCATGGAATGTCTTTCCTCGTTTCTCTCAGGATTTACGTGTGAAGACTATTTTATCGACCGCGCAGAAAGCCGGGGAATTGCCTCCACGCTCTGTTCCTATCACAAAGATTTTATCGGTGCCGTAGACTCCGGAATTATTTCACCTGCCAGACTCGGTGTGACAACTTCCATGATTTGTGACGGCAATATTAACACATTCCGCTATGTCAGCCGGCACACGGATCTTGACACTTATGTGATCGATGTGCCGGACAGCTGTTCTCCGGAAGCCGTGGAATATGTGACCATGCAGCTGAAAGAACTGATTCAGAAACTGGAAGCACTGACCGGAAAACGTCTGTCCATGGATGACCTGTCGGAAACACTTGCCCGCGAAAACCAGTCGAAAGCTTATTACAAAGAGTTTTTAAAACTGCAGGCAGAGCGCTATTATCCATCGACACTGACTCTGCAGATGTACATGCTTTTTGCCACCCACTTAAACATCGGAACACCGGAAACCCTTGACCTGTTCCGCAGTTTTGCCGAGGATATCAAACAATATCCAAAATATGACGGCACCCGGATTGTGTGGGTACATCTGCTTCCTTTTTATCAGGAAACACTCAAACACTATTTTAACCTGAACAGAGATTACCAGATCCAGTGTACCGAAATGAACCTGGATTACATGGACGAACTGGATACCACCCACCCACTGGAAGCACTTGCCACTAAAATGCTAAACAATCTCTATAACGGTCCATACGAAAAAAAAGCAAATATGGTCGTAAAACTGGCAAAAGAAATGCATGCCGATGGCGTAATTAACTTCTGCCACTGGGGCTGTAAGCAATCTGCCGGCGGAGTATTCCAGCTGCGCGAAGCGCTCAAGGCGGCGGATATTCCACTGCTCGTTCTGGATGGCGATGCCATGGACCGCCGGAACAGCCATGACGGACAGATCAAAACCCGTCTGGAAGCTTTTCTGGAAATTCTGGATAAAGAGAGGAATTCATCATGTTAGGTTATGTATGTAAATATACCCCCATGGAATTATTTGAAGCCATGGACACGGAAATCACACGTCTGGAACCATCCGTTACGGATTTTAACCACGCGGACACCCTGATGCACGCCAACATCTGTTCCTATACCAAGGCCGTGCTGGAAGATGTGATGGAACATGACTATGAGGGTGTCATTCTGACTACCTGCTGCGACAGCATCCGGCGTCTGTATGACACATTAAAAAGCCAGTTCCCGGATAAATTTTTCTTTTTACTGGATATTCCCCGCAAATTTAATGATTTTGCAGTAGCACTCTATGAGCGCCAGTTAAAACAAATGCTCACGGAGTACGAGGCTTTCTCCGGAAAAACACTGGATCTGAAACGTTTTGTTTCCATGATGCAGAACAAAGCAGCTCTGAAAAAACAGGAAAACACCCGCATGTCTGCCAGTGCAGTGTCCGAAAAAGGAAACGGACAGAAACTCAATATCGGAATCATGGGTGCCCGATGCAACAATGAAATCCGTCAGCTGCTTGTCGACCGCGGTGCCAATCTGCTGTTTGATTTAACATGCACCGGACTTGCACGTGATTTTTCCATTACAGAGGATCAGGCCCTGCATTCTTATGCTGCCGCGCTGCTAAACCAGATTCCATGCATGCGCATGTTAAAAGCAGCGAACCGTGAACATTTTCTTGACGGTTTTACCGACCGCCTGGATGGAATTATATATCATACCG
>ENA-OOUK01000175-OOUK01000175.1-human-gut-metagenome-genome-assembly--contig:-NODE-175-length-10565-cov-21.184295_pt1 | contig 10565 bp, 9 predicted proteins | sample MGYA00241545_ERZ501272 | MGnify/ENA primary metagenome ERZ501272 (study PRJEB25962, sample SAMEA2042280) | human gut metagenome | biome: human gut; feature: human-associated habitat; material: faeces...
ATATTTATAAAATTAATTTTGAACAGTTACTTAACGTTAATATTTTAATCTTTATTCTCTTCCTCTTTCTTCGTAAAGAACTCTTGTTTCTGATGATAGTATCCAATAAAGAATCTACCCTGATCTTGAAGATCAAGATGTGCAGGGAAACCTGTTGCAGGAATCTTATCCATAATCTCCTGCTTCATCTTCTCAAAGAAGATTTTCTTTCCCTGATTCGACAATTTCTCCATATGATGTGAAGAAAGATTAAGAATTGTAGCAAACACTGAAGCTGGTGTTGCACTGGCAGCATTCATATATCTTTCACGTATGCTGCTACCTCCATTTGCATCTACTTGAATCTTATCAAGAACTGCAAAAAGACGACCACATAAGTAGCCTTGATTAGTGTTACTCTTGTCTAACATAATTTCTATTTTTTTATTATTACTACTTGTTCTATTGAGATATGCCTTGATGATTGCCATACGAGCAATACGAATTGCATCTTTGCTGCCAGCCTCTGCTCTTATTCTGCGAATGCATGCAGAAAATAAAGTGAATGGATATGGTGTTCCTTGGAAGATACTTTTGACAATAGCTTCAGGAAGATTAGGGGTAGCTTCAGACTGTTTCCCGTTAAGAGTGACAGCTGAAAGCATACTCTTGATTCCCATATATGGTTTCTTATCATTACGAGTATCTTTGATTTCCATATCTTTAAAATGACACAATATCTTTCCTGCAAATTCTTTCAGAGAACATTCCGACCAATATACAACGGCTATTCTAGCCGAATTTGGAGCAAGTCCAAGTATATAGAAGCGGTCTTCTAATGATGTTTTCAAACTTCCAGAATATATAGCAGTAAACACCTTGCGCACTTGCTCTATCTTAGCATTTGGATCATCATTCACTTCTTCGTTATATCCCAACAGATCAAAGAGACTTTTTTCTGTCTGCTCTGCTGCCTCGTTATTAGAGGACGCCCAAAAAATAAATGAACGATCGCCAATTCGGAACTTATTTCGAGAATTCTTTGATAATAGTTTCAATAAAGCCGTAGTATATTTAAACTCAGCTTCTTCTGATATAGGCGCATTTAGCCCCATTTTCTTTCCATAAGAATCATAGCCAGAATTAACCTGGAAAGCAACAAGTTTAGCATTGCTCTTTCCTCCCAAGATGAACGAACTATAAGTCGTATTAACAGGCTTTTCCTTTACTCCTGTTATAAGACAGACAGCCTTCTTGTTTTCGTTTGACTTACTCCGTTTCTTTACTTGAAGAATTTCATTGTCACTAGCTGCATATCCATTTATTCCTATCACGCTGAATGTTATATTTTTTGCAAGATACTTACAGAAATCACCCCAATGCGAATCATGTTTAATAGCATTGATTGTTTCCAAACTAAACTTTTTATAGAAAGCATGTATAGCCTGCACAAAACTATTATCCGGCAAGATATTAAAAAAGTTTTCTACATCTTTTTTAAAAGCAGTCAAAGTTTTCTCATTTCGAGTCATTTCTTTAGCATAATCAAAATTGTCTTTTGCTTTTACTTCTTTTAAGCCTAAAATATAACCAGCATGATCTCCCATACAATGCGGTACTGGAGCTGACGTACGCTCTTCTGGACGAAACGTCAGAAGCGGCAAACCACTATCGCCTCCTAAAGGTTCAAGACGTATGAAATTTCCTTTCTCATCTAAAACAATAGAATAATAAAAATCAACATACGCCATATCCATAGGAACGATATCATCACCGCATCTATTATAATAGTCATATAATGCTTTTAGTATCATTTTAAAATCTCCTCACTATTAATTGGTGGAACAATAATTACGCCATCTTTCATTTGTGGACGATAGAACATTGGCTGGATGTTCTTCTTATCAGCAAAATCCATATCATAGAGCATGATTCCTAAGTCTTTAGTACCACCTTGCTCTTCAGATATTGGTGGAGTCAATGCCTCATCATCAGGATTAACGAGACGGAAAGAGGCAGAGAACTCACGAGTACCAAGATAAGGCTGATTGAAACATTGTCCCTTGCTTGCTCTACGCTCAAACATCTGATAATACTTCATCGGATTCTCATCTTTACCCGGCTCATGAGAAAATAATTCTCCTTCAGCCTTTCGCTTCGATACCGAACGGAACTCCATCTTTGCCCAAATTCGATAACCTACATCTTTTAAAAGCAAAGTATTTTTCTGCTGGCGTTTTTCCTCTATAAAGATGACAGATTTACCAGCTACCGCCCCCACCTCATTTCTTCTTACAGAAGTCCATTTGATAGGTTTCAACACCTCTATCTTGGTTATCTGCCAATGAATGGCAGGCTTCCAAAATATAGCCTCGAATATAGCTCGTGCTGCTGATGGAGTAATCACATCATAGCTTACACGTTCAACTTTCAGTTCGGGTCTTGTGAAGCAGGCCATATCGCCCCGCACCTCCAAACAATATTCTTTATCAGTATATTCCATACCATTATATTTTTATTGTATTAATACTTCATTTGCCCAATTATTATCGATGCACAAGCCTATATGTTCATCATACTGCTGTTTATAATCGACAACAAAGAGTCCCTCTTTTTTCTCACTAATGACACCCATATCTAACAAAGTTTTAAAGTCTGTCTTAGTGATATTTACGATATACTTCGACAGTTTCCTTATCAGCATATATGAAGGTCCCTTTTCCAATAGCTGTTGTATAAGCTCGAAACTATTTCTCCAACAGACAACAACATTGATACCATTATCTTCAATCATCTGAAACTCTTTTGCAGCAGTAGCAAAACATATTTCCTTAGGATTATAAATATTATGCTTCATATTCTTTACATCGAAACATTCCTTTCTGCAATATAATTGCTTGAAATATGATGTCATCACATTTGGAGCAAACCAATCTATCCCTGTACCAAGACTTAATCTTGCATTATTTGCAGCCTGCATTTCTCCTTTAGGAAGATTATGCTCTTTAGACAAAGAAAAGACATAAGTAGTACTCAAACCATTCTTTCCTTCTCGATTGCATCGGCCGGCAGCTTGCAATACAGAGTCAAGTCCAGCTTCTTGCCTATATACAATAGGAAAATCTATATCAACTCCAGCTTCTATCAATTGCGTGGAGACAACACGAATAACTTCATTCGTATCGTCCTTTAGAGCATTTTTGAGTTTTTCTAACGTCTCGCTAATATGTGCCGGACACATCATTTTTGAAAGATGTAATGTAATCCCTTCTTGCGGCAGACGTGTATAGAGTTCTCTAGCATCACGACGAGTATTTACAATACAAAGCACTCTTTTATGCTTGCTCAACAACTCAGCAATCTCATCATACGTTCTCCCTTCGTTATTTATACTTAACTTTACCCTTCGTAACTTGTCATGCAACTTAAACTCACTAGGAATGATTTCTGTAATATGGTCAATTCCTTTGAATGCAGCTTTCGGATTACAGCCTTCAATAAGTCCACTTAACACGGGCTGACTTGCCGTAGTGAACAAGAAAGAAACATGGAATAGTTTATGATACGTTTTCAATGAATCCACAACAGGCTGAAGATAGTCCATCGGAAGCGTTTGCACCTCATCTAAAATTATGACACTATTGACTATATTGTGGAGCTTCCTACAAACAGATGGCTTATTGCTAAACATAGATTCAAATAATTGCACATTAGTTGTTACAATTATCGGATAGTCCCAATTTTCTGTCGCCAACTTCATTTTCTCCTGAAGTCTATCATCTTTAATATGTTCAGGATCCACATTACTATGATGCTCCAAAACATTCTCTTCTCCAAAGATGCTCCGTAGAACTGATGCTGTCTGAACTATGATACTTGTATATGGAATGGCTATAATAATTCTTTTCTGACCATTTCTGATAGCATGCTTCATTGCCCATACCAAAGAAGAAAAAGTTTTTCCTCCACCAGTTGGTACCGTCAAACTATAAAACCCGATTTCAGTATCTGACATTTTAATACATTGCTGCTGGACTTGATTTCGTATAGCATTTACATTAGAGTTATCTGCTTTAGCTTTCAAATCCTTCAGTTTATTTTCGAGTAAAGGCAGCAAATCATATAACGTAGCTTTATTACCTCTTAATATAGAAGATTCTTTATCCATAAAAGCTTCAGTATCAAGAAAGTCGGCATCCACCAAACATGAAAACATCATACGAGCTAAATGATGAAAATCATTAGTTTGAATCTTAAAAGCAGGTACATTTAATTTTTCCTTTCCTATATTTATATTAATTTCTGCTGGAATATCCTGATTAAGAATTCCTTCTATCTCATCATAATCATGTAAGCCTGTATGATGAGACACTATTTGATTAACGAAGAAAATATCTGCAGATTTACCATAAAGTTTTCGTGCCAAAACTCCACCAATAAATGCATGGTTATAATTACCACAAACTTTAATATCAGGCTCATATCCACTCTCTTTTTTAATATGCTGCTGAAAAGCATGTGATTCCTTACCCTTGTCATGAAGTAGCCCCAAAACTTTTCCCCATTCACTCATTCCAAATTCACCAGCGAAACGAGAAGCGAGCCTAGCTACACCAACAGAATGTTCTTCATTAGATTGTATAATCCAATGCCCTACATAATCTTGATATATATGTGATATTAATTCTGCCATTTTCATTTTTACTTTTGTCATTTTCTTGTTCTAACTTCCATCCTCTTCTCTCTTCCGATAGTCTCAGGAAATACATACTCCCCCCAACCAACTTCCAACCTATTCTTCTTGATTTTCTCATCAAACCACCAGTCGTAGTGTTCACGGGAAATCATACGGATATCCCAGGCTGCATGCACTTGAGCAGCTATTGAAATACCATAAACTTCCCTGAGATCTATCATTTCTTCAAGCGTAAGCACATCTCGCTTTTCGCCTCCCATCTCTTCAATTAAAGCTTGCCGAGTAAATAGAAAGAAACCGGCAAATTTATTGCATCGCTTCTCTATATCTAACTCTGCATTTACAGGAAAGGCAAGAAGCAGATGAGCTAACTCATGAGCTGCCGTGAAGCGAAGACGTTCTACTGTTGTTTTCTTCTGACGCATATCCAGAACCATCAACGGATGCTTCTTATCTGCCCAGGTGCTCATTCCAAAGACATAATCCGGGAGAGTTGCAGCAAGTATCATGATACCTTTTCTTTCCAAGAGTCTCAGGATGCTGGCGATGGGACCATCACCGCAATGCCACTTCTCACGAAGAAGGTCGGCAGCATGGATGGCATCTTCAAGGGTTGATACCTTGGTGCCTTTTATCGGATTCTTGAACCGGGTAGGAAAGCCTGCTTCTTTCTCCTTCGTAAGATATTGCTCTGCCCAAAACGAGAGTTTCGCTTCCAGGGCTTGCAACTCGTCTTCGGACAACTTGCCATTGGAGGTGGTGCGGAGCATAGGCATATCTATCTTGAGATTGGTTCCTTCAAAATATTCCTCGCTGATATTGAGGGCTTTGGCTATGGCTTGCAGGGCATCACGCTTAGGGTGCATGATGCCTTTCTCATATCGGGAGATACTCTGCTTGGTGATAGCTCCGTTGGTTCGCTCTACGAGTTTATCCATGCTGAGCCCCATCATCTGTCGCGCTTCCCGCAATCTTATAGAAAATGATTCATTAATCATAATTGTCTACGCTTTAATTTATTGACAAATATAATAAAAAGAACTGATTTTGTAACTAATTATTTATAAGATTTAACATAAAAAAGCAGGCAAATGATAAAATAACAAGAAGAATTTAGGCAAAATCAGGTTTACACATTATTATAATAGAAAACACCTTGACCATACAAAACATACAGCCAAGGTGTTATACATATATTCATTCTCTATCTTAGTTGCTATAAGCACTCTCACCATGCTCGTAGATGTCGAGACCTTCCTCCTCTACTCGCTTGTCAACACGTACACCTACACTCTTATCTACTACCTTGAAGATAATGTAGGTAACTACTACGCTGTAGATGATGCTTACCACGGTGGCTACAACCTGAACCCAAAGCTGATGCCAGTCGCCATAGAGGGCACCCTGTACACCTTCGGCTCCTGTTACATACTGAGTGGCGAAGACACCGGTGAGGATAGAACCTAGGATACCACCCATACCATGAACACCAAAGGCATCGAGGGCATCATCATACTTGAACTTCTCCTTTACTACCGCTACCATGAAGAAGCAGACGATCGTGGAAATGATACCGATGCAGAAAGCTCCGAAAATATCGGTACTGCCGGCTGCTGGAGTGATGGCTACCAGTCCGGCTACAGCACCGGTACAAGCACCTACTGTAGTTGGCTTCTTGTTCACAATCCAGTCGATGAGCATCCAGGTAGTGGCTGCCGCTGCTGTGGCGATATGGGTTACGAGGAAGGCGTTGGCTGCCAGACCATCGGCTGCCAATCCGCTACCGGCATTGAAACCGAACCATCCCAACCAAAGGAATGACATACCCATGAACACGAAGGTGATGTTGTGAGGTGTGATAGGATGACCCGCACGGTAATCATCTCGCTTGCCTACACAGAGTGCCATGACCAGAGCGGCTACACCGGCATTGATATGAACCACGGTACCACCTGCAAAGTCGATGGCTCCCATCTCCTGCAGGAAACCGCCTCCCCATACCCAGTGGGCCATTGGAAGATAAGCGATGATAACCCAGAGGATGGTGAAAAGTACATAACCGCTGAACTTCACACGCTCGGCAAAAGCACCGAGAATCAGGGCTGGAGTAATGAGGGCGAACATGCACTGGAACATTGCAAAGGTGAGCTCCGGAATGCCTGTTGGCATGATGGCATCCAAGCCAATGCCGTGAAGAAAACATTTATCGAAACCACCGATGACGCAAGCCAGAGGATTGCCCGAATCGGCATATTCTGTAGAGAATGCCCAGGAATATCCGAAGGCTACCCATATCAGACTGACTACTGCCACAATGAAAACCGTCTGCATCAGGATGCTGAGGATATTCTTCTGGCGCACCAAACCACCATAAAAAAGTGCTATACCCGGGATTGACATCAAAAGCACCAAGATGGTTGCCATGATCATCCACGCTGTGTTACCCGTATCAAGTGTAGTTAATAATAAACTGCTCATACTTATATCTTATAGTTAAATTAGAATACAATATTATAATATAGCCTCTCAAATATAAACTTCAATACCAATCATAAAGTTCAATGTTCAAACCTCAAAATTCAAAGTATCTTTATTCCTCTTTCTCAGCGTTATACAATGCGATGTCGCCTCGCTCGCCGGTCCTGATTCTAACGGTATCGAGTACAGGAATCACGAAGATTCTGCCATCTCCTACTTCACCGGTCTGTGCAGCGCCCTGGATGGCGGCGATGGTTGGTTCCACGTTCTTGTCACGAACCACGATGTTCAGGAGCACACGCTCGATGCTGCTGGTATCATACATCACACCACGGTAAATGCGAGCCTGGCGCATTTTACCCTCACCTCTTACATTATAATAAGAGAACCACTCGATGTCTGCTGCTAAAAGCGCCTTCTTGACATCCTCGAATCTAGACTTGCGGATAATTGCCTCAATCTTCTTCATAATCCTTTAATAATTAATAATGTGTTAATACTTCTATTGATTGTCTCTTTTCGAAAACGGACCTTCATTGGTTGCCATCCAAATCAAGCCTTTCTTTTACACTATGTTCGTTTTCGGCTGCAAAATTAATACATTTTGTCAGCATTTTAAAGAAAACAAAAAACATTTCGCTTTCACTTTTTGTCAAACATTTTAAATTTATCGAGGCTTATCATATTCTCCTTACAATTTGTAAGGCAGAAAGTATTTTTATGACACAAATTGTAAGATTGCGAAAAATAATCAAGATTTCTGTATTTATTTTCTTGCATATTTCAACAAATCGTCGTACCTTTGCAACCGAAATCAAACAAATAGTCATCGAAATATTCGAAAGACTAGCAAAAAGTCAAATCTCAAAAGAGATAAGACATGAGAGATAAAAGAAGAGTATTCAAACATAAAGAACAACGCAGATGAAAGAAACAGTTCATTTTACAAAGATGCAGGGAGCGGGTAACGATTATATATATGTAGATACCCAACAATACGACATCCCTGACCCAGAGAAGGCGGCCATTGCCTGGAGTGCTTATCACACGGGCATAGGAAGCGACGGACTGGTTCTCATCGGAAAGCCGCACGACGGCATAAGAGCAGATTATTCGATGCGCATCTTCAACGCCGATGGTTCTGAAGCGATGATGTGCGGCAATGCAAGCCGATGCATCGGTAAGTATCTTTACGAAAAGGGATTGACCCGAAAGGACACCATCCGACTGGAAACACTTTCGGGTATCAAGATCTTGAAACTTCATCTTCAGGATAATAAAGAAGTTGTGGAATCGGTAACAGTAGACATGCTGGAACCCAAACTTGAAAATCCCGAGCAATTCATAGGCCCTTCGGTGCTCGAAGCTGACGGCAGAAAATTTGAAGGCACCTATGTTTGCATGGGTAATCCGCATTTCGTTACCTTCGTGGATGACATCGACACCATCGACATCGCCCACTATGGTAAAATCCTGGAAAGAGACAAGGCATTTCCCCAGAGATGCAACATAGAATTTGCACAAGTAACTGACACAGACGCCATAAGGACACGAGTTTGGGAAAGGGGAAGCGGAATAACAATGGCTTGCGGAACAGGAGCCTGTGCCACAGCCGTAGCCGCAGCCCTTACCAAGCGTACTGGCAGAAAAAGCAGTATCGTGATGGATGGCGGAACGCTGGAAATAGAATATAGCGAGGCTGATGATCATGTTTACATGACGGGACCTGCAGTCTTCTCATTCGAAGGAGAAATTGAATTATAAATAAGAGCAAACTTAAATAACAAATGGTCGATAATGACCACAAATAAAAGGAGAAACAAAATATGGCATTAGTTAATGAACATTTCCTGAAGTTGGCCAACAACTACTTGTTTGCCGACATCGCAAAGAAGGTGAACGCCTACAAGATTGCACATCCAAAGCAGCGTGTAATCAGTCTGGGCATCGGTGACGTAACCCAGCCTCTCTGCCCTGCCGTCATCAAGGCGATGCACAAGGCTGTAGACGAGATGGCTGAGCAGGCTTCTTTCAGAGGCTATGGTCCGGAACGAGGCTACGACTTCCTCCGCGAGGCTATCATCAAGAACGACTTTCTGCCACGTGGCATTCATCTTGATGCCAACGAGGTATTCGTAAACGATGGAGCCAAGAGCGATACGGGAAATATCCAGGAGATTTTGAGATGGGATAACAACATCGGCGTTACCGACCCGATTTATCCGGTTTATATAGACTCTAACGTGATGATAGGTAGAGCCGGAGTCTTCGAGAACGGCAAGTGGAGCAATGTAACCTACATGCCTTGCGATGAGAGCGATGACTTCATCCCTCAGATTCCAGACCACCGTGTGGACATGATTTATCTCTGTTATCCAAACAACCCAACGGGTACGGTCATCTCGAAAGAAGAACTCAGAAAATGGGTAAACTATGCTATCAAGAACGAGAGCATCATCCTCTATGATGCAGCCTACGAGGCATATATCACCGACCCATCAATTCCTCATTCTATCTACGAGATTCGTGGAGCCAGAAAGGTAGCGATAGAATTCCACAGTTATTCGAAGACTGCCGGATTCACCGGTGTGCGTTGTGGTTACACCATCGTTCCTAAAGAGTTGAAGGCAAAGACATTGGCAGGTGAGGAAGTGGCATTGAATCCTATCTGGGACCGCCGCCAGTGCACCAAGTTTAATGGTACAAGCTATATCAGCCAGCGTGCTGCCGAAGCCATCTACACCCCTGAGGGTAAGGAACAGGTGAAGGCAACCATCAATTACTATATGGAGAATGCCCACTTCATGAGAGCCGAACTCCAGAAACTCGGCTTGAGAGTATATGGCGGCGAGAATGCACCTTATCTCTGGGTGAAGACGCCAAACAACACGCCAAGCTGGAAATTCTTCGAAGAGATGCTTTATGGTGCCAGCGTAGTCTGCACTCCAGGTGTCGGCTTCGGTCCATCGGGCGAAGGCTACATCCGACTCACCGCCTTCGGCGAGCATGAGGACTGCAAGGAAGCCATGGAGAGAATTGCCAAATGGCTGGGAAAATAAACGTTCCAACAGATTATAAAAACATTGAAAATCAGAAATTTTAAAATATATAAGGTATGAGCAACTTAAGATTTGAAGCTGTTTCAGAGGCTTCCAAGAGAAAGCCTGTTGAGGTAACCGCTCCTAGCGAGCGACCAAGTGAATTCTTCGGAAAGAAGGTATTCAACCGACAGAAGATGTACAAGTATCTCCCTGCAGATGTCTATGAGAAACTGATAGACGTCATCGACAACGGAGCACGTCTCGACCGTAACATCGCCAACGCCGTAGCCAAAGGCATCAAGCAGTGGGCTGACGAGAATGGCGTAACCCACTACACCCACTGGTTCCAGCCATTGACAGAAGGTACTGCC
>ENA-OOUK01000182-OOUK01000182.1-human-gut-metagenome-genome-assembly--contig:-NODE-182-length-10397-cov-2.160749_pt1 | contig 10397 bp, 9 predicted proteins | sample MGYA00241545_ERZ501272 | MGnify/ENA primary metagenome ERZ501272 (study PRJEB25962, sample SAMEA2042280) | human gut metagenome | biome: human gut; feature: human-associated habitat; material: faeces...
ACCCCCGCCAATGACAACCGTCGTAATCCAGTGAAGTTTTAAGAGCAGATGCAGCGCATACAGTGCCGACAGGACAACCAGATAAATCATGTTTCCACCTCCCTGTCTGCATCCTTTCCAAGCTGCTGGTTCAAAAGACTGCAAAGCAGCGGGTTGTCAACTCCCTCTCTTTTAAACCGCCGCAACAGCGATTCCGGAAATTCTTTCAGCACCAGTTTTCAACCGGTCCCTGCCATAATAATTTTGTTTTTTTGGCCTTCTCTGTCAAAAAAACATACCTGGTCAATATAACGGTACACCTGACCGGCCCCGTTCTTTTTCTTTCGGATCAGAACCCCGACATCCATTGCCTGATAGATATCGTTTTCCAGACGGTCCGCATCCACACGCGTTTCAAGCATATTTAAAATCCGGTCCGGGATATTCCGGACATCGTCCGTATGCAGGGTGGTCATTCCCCGTACTCCCGTTGACCACCCTTCCAAAAGGTATTTCACCTCCTTGGAACGCGCCTCCGAGAGCATGATCCATTTAGGATTTAACCGCAGGCTTGCCTTGATCGCATCCGCATAATCAAACCGGTCATTGACCCGCATCTCAATACAGTCTTTCCCCGGATTCGTTACGGAATACCGGATCTCCATGGTATCTTCGATTGTGATGACACGCTCATTTCCCGGAACATACTGGGAAAAAAATTTTACACACTCCGTCTTTCCAATTCCCGGCATCCCGCAAAAAATCAGATTCATTTTCGTCAGCACGCAATTGACCAGCACTGCAAGAATATCCCTGCTGCAATACTGTTCCTGCAGTGCCTTTTCTGCTGTCAGCCGAATGACCGGCGGTGTTTTCCGGATGCTGATACTGCGCCCGGAACGTGCGATCGACTCATGCAGAACTGTCACCCGCAGCTCACTGGTTTCTGCCTCCAGCTCCGGATTCTGCTTGTTAAACTGCTGACTGACCACATTTGCAATCCGCTGGGTAAACTGTTCTACAAATGCCAAAGTCATATTCTCATCCACATACGCCTGATTCACCCGGTAACGTTCGTTATAGATATTGGTCAGCCAGATCTCCCGTCCATTGTAATCGACATCTGTGATCTCTTCGTTCGCAATATATTTCCACAATGGACCGAAATACTCTTTTCCAAGTTCCATACAGCCTCCTTAGGGTGTCGGCAGACCGGTATTTTTGTTCGCCTGGTCAATAAAATTTTTCACCAGTGTCTGAAACGCACTTCCGATCGGTCCGCTTGTATCCGTTCCCACAACTGCTGTAATGACAAGGATCACTGCAAGAATCGCTACCACGGTAATTAAAATACCGCCATATTCCTGAAATATTTCTTTCATATTTTCATTTTCCTCCTGTATGAAGGACGTTCTTATGGGAAACCACAGAAGAATATCTGTGGGCACAAAAAATGCGGCGATTGCATCACATGCATTGCCGTACTGAAAAAAGATATTTTTACTATACCGTTTTTTGGGTTTTTGTAAATAGTTCTTTGGTACTAAAAAAGGACTTCCGCACCGGGAAGCCCTTCTTTTTGCTTTTACCTTAGTCATTCACTCTATTTTTCTGCCAGAAATTTTTCTGCTGCAACCATGCGTACCACAACAACAAATACATTTGCTGCCTGCTCAAGTTCGGCAAGCGACGGATACGTCGGTGCAATACGGATGACAGAATCCTTCGGATCTTTTTTGTAAGGGAACGGGGAACCCGCACCGGTCAGTACCACCCCTGCCTCTTTACACTTTGAAACAATCTCCTTTGCGCATCCTTCCGGTGCCTCGAAGGAAATAAAATATCCTCCAAGCGGATGCATCCATGTACCGATTCCGCGGGATGCCAGTTCATCGGAAAAGATCTTCTCAACAAGCTCAAATTTCGGACGAATCAGATCCGCCTGTTTTTCCATATGTGCCTTGATGCCATCAACATTCTTAAAAAACTTCACATGACGCAGCTGGTTAATCTTATCATGACCAATGGTCTGAATCGTCAGACGCTTCTTGATATCTGCAATGTTTGTCTCTGAGGAAGCGATTGCTGCAATACCAGAACCCGGGAAGCTGACTTTGCTGGTAGAACAAAATTCAAATACCATATCCGGATTTCCTGCCTTTTTGCACTCCTCTAAAATATCCAGAATCTGTGCCTGGTCCTCTTTGTAGAGATGATGTACCACATAGGCATTATCCCAGAAAATACGGAAATCTGCGGCTGCCGGCTTTAAGGCTGCAAATCTGCGGACCGTCTCATCCGAATAGACCACACCCTGTGGATTGGAATATTTCGGCACACACCAGATTCCTTTTACCGTCTCATCGTTATTCACATATTTTTCTACCAGATCCATATCCGGTCCATTCTCTGTCATTGGGATGTTGATCATCTCGATACCGAATGTCTCTGTGATGGCAAAATGTCTGTCATATCCCGGAACCGGGCAGAGGAATTTTACCTTATCGAGCTTACACCATGGAGTGTTGCCACAAATACCAAACATTTCTGCACGGGCAACCTGATCATACATGATATTCAGGCTGGAGTTACCATAAACAATCACATTTTCCGGCTTTGTCCCGATCACATCCGCCATCAGTTTTTTAGCTTCCGGAATTCCATCAAGGACACCATAGTTTCGCAGATCTGTACCGTTTTCACTCTTTAATGCAGTCTTAGAATCAAGCACATCAAGCATTCCCATGCTTAAATCAAGCTGGTCTGCTCCCGGCTTTCCTCTGGACATATCCAGTGCAAGACCCATACCTTTTATTTTTTCATATTCGGCTTTGAGTGCGGTCAGCTCCTGTGTGAGTTCCTCTTTGCTCATCTCCTGATAGGTTTTCATGGTAAGTTTTCCTCCTTATTATTCCTCTGGATTTTCTTTGATTTTTTTATAATAGGCGCGAATCTGCTGCTCATATCCGTTTTCCGACGGCTCATAAAAAACCTCACCGGTCAGTCCGTCCGGCAGATACTGCTGCTTCACGTAGTGGTTTTTATAATCATGGGCATATTTGTAACCTTTTCCGTGCCCAAGCTTTCCTGCCGATTTGTAGTGGGCATCCTGCAAATGCACTGGTACCGGCGGTGTCTTTGTCTCCTGCACTACACGCATGGCCTTATCAATGGCATTGATCGCGGAATTACTCTTTGGCGCACTTGCCATATAAGTAACTGCCTGTGCCAGTACAATCCGTGCTTCCGGCATTCCGAGCCGCTCCACCGCCTGTGCCGCAGCTACTGCAACCTGCAATGCCTGCGGATCCGCATTCCCGATATCCTCAGATGCCAGAATCATGATTCTTCTGGCAATAAATTTCACATCTTCCCCCGCATAAAGCATCCGCGCCAGATAATACACCGCGGCATCCGGATCTGATCCACGCATGCTCTTGATAAAAGCAGAGATCGTATCATAGTGATTATCTCCCGTCTTATCGTAGTTAATGACCCGCTTCTGAATGCACTCACTGGCCACATCCAGTGTAATGTGAATGATCCCATCCTCACTCCGGTCCGTGGTCAGAATTCCAAGTTCAATGGCGGTCAGCGCTGCACGCGCATCTCCGTTTGCCATGTCAGCTAAAAACTCCAGCGCATCATCATCCATCTGTGCATGGTAAGAACCCATGCCCTTTTCCGTATCATTGACTGCCCGAAGCAGCAATGTACGGATATCCTCCGTGGAAAGTTTCTTTAACTCGAAAATGACGGAGCGCGACAAAAGCGCAGGATTCACTTCGAAATACGGATTTTCCGTTGTGGCTCCGATCAGAATGATCGTGCCGTCCTCGACAAACGGAAGCAGATAGTCCTGCTGTCCCTTGTTGAAACGATGGATCTCATCGATAAACAGGATCGTTTTCTTTCCATACATGCCCTGATTGTTTTTTGCCGCGGCAACCACTTCCTCCATGTCTTTCTTGCCCGCCGAAGTCGCATTGATCTGCATGAACTCTGCACTTGTGGTATTGGCAATCACTTTCGCCAGCGTCGTCTTTCCCGTACCGGGCGGTCCGTAAAAGATGATGGAGCTGAGTTTATCCGCTTTGATCGCACGGTACAGCAGTTTGTCTTTCCCGACGATGTGCTGCTGCCCGACAACCTCATCAAGTGTGGTCGGACGCAGCCGTGAGGCAAGCGGTGACTCATCCTTCATATTCTGTTGTCTCATATACTCAAATAAATCCATTCGTATCCAATCCCCATATGAATATCATTCAAGATCTTTTTGAATAATTTTTGTGTGTATCCTGCATTTTTATTCTTTGCAGGAATTTTTCCACAAACTTCTTTACGCTTTGTTCTTTGCGATATTTCTATGTAATTTCTATTATTCTTTCATTTCCCGCTTATCTCATTTTGAAAGAAAAAGCGTCAGGAAATTCATTTCATCCTTATAAGGATACATGATTTCCTGACGCTTGACAAGTTATTATTGAGATTTTTTTACATAAATATTGCTTTTATTTTTGTACAGATGCTGTAAGTGCACCATCCTTCACGTCAATGAGGATCGTATCTCCCTGCCGTACCTGATCTTCGAGAATCAGTTTTGCAGAGAGGGTCTCTACATGCTTTTGCAGGAACCGCTTCAATGGTCTTGCACCATAAACCGGATCGTAACCATGTTCAACCACAAAGTGCTCCGCTTCCGGTGACAATGCCACCTTGATCTCACGATCAGAAAGACGTTTGTTCAGATCATCCATCAGCAGACGTATGATGCCACCAATATTTTCTTTTGACAGTGGCTTAAACATAATAATCTCATCCAGACGGTTCAAAAATTCCGGTCGGAAATGTCCCTGCAGATCTTCCATGACTTCTTTTTCTGCCTCCGGCGAAATGTTGCCGTCTGCATCAATGCCATCCAGCAGATACTGCGATCCAATGTTACTGGTCATAATAATGATCGTGTTCTTGAAATCTACGGTACGTCCCTGTGAATCTGTGATCCGCCCGTCATCAAGTACCTGTAACAGTACGTTAAAGACATCCGGATGTGCCTTTTCCACCTCATCAAACAGGACAACAGAATACGGTTTTCTCCGCACGGCTTCTGTCAGCTGGCCGCCTTCATCGTATCCGACATATCCTGGAGGCGCTCCGATCAGACGAGACACGGAGTATTTCTCCATGTACTCACTCATATCAAGACGCACCATGTTGGATTCATCGTCAAACAGGCTGGCAGCAAGTGCTTTTGCAAGCTCGGTCTTGCCGACACCGGTTGGTCCCAAAAACAGGAACGAACCAATTGGTTTGGTCGGATCTTTGATTCCGGCTTTGGAACGGATAATCGCCTCGGTCACTTTGGTAACACCATCGTCCTGGCCTACCACACGTTTGTGGAGTTCCTCATCCAGGTGTAGTGTCTTGTTCCGCTCGCTTTCGCTTAACTTCGCAACCGGGATTCCCGTCCAGCGGGAAATGATCTTTGCAATCTCTTCATCGGTGACATTTTCGTGTACCAGAGACAGATCACGGTCTTTGAGTTTATCTTCCTCAATTTCCAGTTCTTTCTGTAATCCAGGCAGTTTACTGTACTGCAATTCCGCAGCTTTTTCATAATCTGCGTCACGCTGTGCTGCCTCGATCTCCTTCTTTGTGCACTCAATCTGCTCTCTGACCTTGCTGACATTGTCAACTGCATCCTTTTCGGTGCTCCACTGCGCTTTTCTGGTATTAAACTCATCACGCAATTCTGCAAGTTCTTTCTGCAGATCTGCCAGACGCTCCTGACTCAGATGATCCGTCTCTTTCTTTAATGCCGTCTCCTCGATCTGCATCTGCATGATCTTCCGGTTCATCTCATCAAGTTCTGCCGGCATGGAATCCAGTTCCGTCTTGATCATCGCACAGGCCTCGTCGACCAGATCGATTGCTTTATCCGGCAGGAACCGGTCTGTAATATAACGGTTGGAAAGAACTGCTGCTGTAACAAGTGCAGAGTCCGTAATCTTAACGCCGTGGAATACTTCGTAGCGCTCCTTTAAGCCACGCAGGATGGAAATGGTATCTTCCACCGTTGGCTCATCTACCATAACCGGCTGGAAACGCCGCTCCAGGGCAGCATCTTTTTCGATATACTCACGATATTCATTTAAGGTTGTGGCACCGACACAGTGCAGTTCGCCTCTGGCAAGCATTGGTTTTAACAGCTGTCCGGCATCCATGGCACCATCGGTTTTTCCGGCACCGACGATTGTGTGCAGTTCATCAATAAACAGAATGATCTGTCCATCCGAATTTTTGACATCGTCAAGAACCGCTTTCAAACGTTCCTCAAATTCACCACGATACTTTGCACCGGCAACCAGTGCGCCCATATCCAGGGCAAACAGCTTCTTGTCTTTTAAGCCTTCCGGTACATCGCCTTTTACGATACGCTGTGCCAGGCCCTCGACAACGGCAGTCTTACCTACACCGGGTTCGCCGATGAGCACCGGGTTATTTTTGGTCTTCCGGGAAAGAATCCGAACCACATTCCGGATCTCCTCGTCACGGCCGATCACCGGATCAAGTTTCTGCTGTCTTGCACGCTCCACCATATCATAACCGTACTTTTCCAGTGTATCATATGTTGCTTCCGGATTATCGGAAGTGACACGCTGATTGCCGCGGACGGTAGACAGTGCCTGCAAAAACCGTTCCCTTGTCAGCCCATATTCTTTCATCAGTGCTTTCATCGCTGGATTTGGATATTTGAGCATTGCAAGGAAAATATGCTCGACAGAGACATATTCATCTCCCATTGCCTTTGCCTCATCCTCTGCATGGATCAGCACATTGTTTAAATCTTTTCCGACATAGACATTGCTGTTGCTGCCGGATACTTTGACGCGCGCATCCAGTTTGCTGATCGCATTCTGGGTGAAATGCTGTACGTCAATTTCCATTTTCTCTATCAGTTTCGGGATCAGTCCCTCTTCCTGCTGTAACAGGGCAACTAACAGGTGCTCCTGCTCAATCTCCTGATTTCCATAGTCGTAGGCAAGCTTTTCGCAGTTATTGATCGCTTCTACCGACTTTTGTGTAAATTTCTGTATGTTCATAGCAAGCCCTCCTCTTAACTATCATCATGTAACTGTGCTGTTTTTTTCATCCCAGTTACTATTTTTCTCGATTACGATATTGTTATACACCCGTTTTTAGCACTCGTCAAGTAGGAGTGCTAACAAAAATTCTAAAGTTTTTATAAACATTGGAATATATTGTCGAATTGTCTGAAAATTGTTTTAGACATAAGTTTTTTCAATGTGACGGAAGAAGGGGGATATTCTCTTTCTCCAGAAACATCTGTTATTAATTGTAACGGATGTTTTGCCGATATAATAGACAACACAAACGATGATCTATTACAGAAAGGAACTTTTCATGCAGATTTATTTATCACTGATGTCCCAGAAGAATCCCTCATCCGATTCCTCATCCTATGATCTTTCTTCTCCTCAGGGACGCATGCTCTATGTGAGAGAAACAACCAATGCCGCATTTTCTTCCTGGACTTCTCCCCTGCAAAGACAGGATCCTGATACACAAGAAGAAAAAAAACAGGAAATGCTCTCCCGCATTATGGGAAAATTAAAAAGTGGGAAAAAACTTTCTGCCAAAGAGCTGGATTTTCTGCGGCGTACCGATCCAATTCTGTATGCCCACGCCCTGCGCGTCCAACGAATGGCGGAGGCTTTAAAACAGCAGCTCTCCCATGCAAAAAGCAAACAGGAAGCAAATGATATGATTACATCCGCGATTGCCGGGGTCTCGGACAAAGATCCGGACAAAGAATATCTGCTGGCTGCTTACAATGAAGTTTCCAAAAATTTTCATAAATCACCGGCTTATCAGCGTCTGCCTAACACTCCGGAAGATGCCAAAAAAAGAAAAACGAACAATCCGAATGCTCATTTTTCCGATGATGAGGACACGAATGACGATACGGATGATCTCCTGTCATGGACCCCGCTTCAGGAAATTATTGATGCGGCTCCAACACTAGAATGTCAGGGCTAGGCTTATATAGCTGGAACATTATTATTTCAGGTAGTGTTCCAGCTTTTCATTTACACACAGACGGATTTCCTCTGCAACACGTTCACAGTATGTCTTTTTCATACCCGCCTGCACACCAACTGCTACTAATTCCTTTTTCCCCGGATTTTTGCCATTTCCATCTACAGTGGTTGTGTGCTCACCATAATACGTATTACTGTATGTGAGATCATAGGCAGGACTTAAACGCCACATATCATCCTTTTCATTATAAATGTAGGTAAAGTTTTTAGAATGATCATCACGATTATGTGCGAATACATTAAAACACATACGACGATACATATTTTCCACATCCTCTGTACAATCCCTTGTCAGAATTTTTGTCAACTTCATCAATTCATGATAGTCCAGACTTGGTTGATTAAAATCTAACTCCAATAAGGCAGCCGCAGTTAACATATGTGCCCTTTTTATTTCATTCTTTTCTATTCTTCGATCAAATCTCTTTGTTCCAAAATATCCCGGACATATATCTGATGAAAAAAGCCGTGTTTCACTCATTACAATTCCACAGGCTTTTGCACACAGAGAATAATCGTATTCCATTTTTCCCACATCTTTTTTGTCCACATGTGCCGGAAATTTAATAATCCAGTTTTCTCCATCTATTTCCGTCATAATCTTAGGTCTTGCACCACCACTGGTTCCTCCCAGCCGGTACAATTCATCTAATTTCTCCGAATATTGCGTGCTTAATATTTTCTGGCAATGCACAGATAGTTCGTCCAGATCATCCATCTGTTGTCCCATCCCAATCTCCTTCTGCGGATGATAGGTCAAAGCTCCCATTCCAGATTTTCCCACGATGGCAAGACGATCCAATACCGAATATTGTGCTTCCTTTTTTCCACGTTCTTTCAGCAAACGCTCCAATAAAAGCTGTCCCCATGCATCCGGTAAACTATCTGCAAATACTCCGAACAATCCGTCAAAATAATCTTTTTTTGGCACAAACACTTCATTTTTTAGCGGAAGCGAAAATGGACTGACTGAAAATCCATGCTCCAGCCATTCTTCACTATAAGAAAATGCCACCTTATGATTCGCGGTCAATGCAAGCGTTCCCACAAGCCGGTCATCCATCCGAACCTCAAGACTTTCCCTTTGACTCATTGATTACCTCCTGAATATTTCGATATGGTACCTGTGTAAAAAGATCCCGCAGTTCATCTGCAAGTTCCAACGCCATAGCAAGTTTTGTCAGTGACAAAAGCGAAATCTGTCCTGTTGTCTCAAATCGTTTAATAGAACCGTAACTTACTCCGCTCATATCCGAAAGTTTCTGTTGCGAAACTTTCCGCCGTCTGCGAATACGGCGCATACGTTCTGCCAGTTTTTTATCCAGTTCTTCTGCTGTTTCCCATACCAGTGCTTCCATATCATGCCCCATCTTTTCAGATAATATTTTATCCATTTCACGCGATTTTACTTATTTTTATATAATATATTATCTAATATTTTAGCATATCTCTTCGGGTACCGCAACGTCTCCCTGACTATTTTTCCTATCATACAGTTTTTCCAAAACTGCTCCAATATCCGCTTCCACGCAAATGGATTTCTTTCGGATTTCCTCCGGCGCACAGGCTTCCTTCTTATTTATGCAGGCATAAACTGCATCCGGCCAGGTTGCATATAGATATATCGGCTCCAGTACGCCCAATATTCTTCCAATGTTTTATAAGGGAAAAAGCCCCCGGAATACATATCCGAAAATCCATGCACCTGTCGGAAATCGCCAAACCACTTTTCAAAACGTTCCCCGGAATAGGTAAATCCTGCAGAAGTGGATAATCCCGCACCCGCGCCAATGATCACGGCCTCCGCTTTCTGCAGTGCCTGTTTCAGACACTCTGTTTGTACATTCCCGTCAATTTGTGAGAATCCTTCTGTAGATGTCGTTGTCCTCGTCCTTAAAAACATTAAATACCACACTTTCCAGCTTTTTTTCTTCCGCCAGCTGCAGACAGGAACGGTAACAGGATGCCAGTAATTCCCGGTCCCGTTTTGTTACTCTCCCCTGCACCACCGGTCCTACCGTATGCAAAATATATTTACATGGCAGATTATACGCATGCGTATGTTTTGCGGTTCCTGTTTTTTCCTCGTGTCCCTGCCCTTCCATGATACGGGCACATTCCGCACGAAGCTGTACGCCACTGTAGGTATGAATTGCATTATCAATACAGCCGTGACACGGGCAAAAACACCCCAGCATCTGCGCATTTGCGGCATTGACAATCTCGTCGCAGCGCAGCGTGGTGATATCGCCCTGCCAGAGATACAGTCTGGCCTGCTGCCCCTGAAAATCCTTA
>ENA-OOUK01000206-OOUK01000206.1-human-gut-metagenome-genome-assembly--contig:-NODE-206-length-9472-cov-2.413497_pt1 | contig 9472 bp, 6 predicted proteins | sample MGYA00241545_ERZ501272 | MGnify/ENA primary metagenome ERZ501272 (study PRJEB25962, sample SAMEA2042280) | human gut metagenome | biome: human gut; feature: human-associated habitat; material: faeces...
CACTGGCCATGGCAGAGAACGACAATCTGGATTATTCCGTTCCAAAAGAGGGATCCAACCTCTGGATCGATTCCTGGTTCATTCCAAAGTCCTGCACTAACCAGACCAACGCTTTAAAATTCTTAAATTTCCTGTGCAAGGATGATATCGCAGAAAAGAATTTCGAATATGTGCAGTATGCCTCTCCGATTACATCTGTGGTAGAAAATCAGGACGCTGACGTAAAAAATAACGAAGCTATCAATCCTTCCAGTGACACGATAAAAAGATGTGAAATCTATAAAGCATTAAGTGATGATGATTCCGCCAAGTACACAAAGCTGTGGCAGGAACTTCTCTCTTATTAAAAAACCGAGAAAAATGATTGCAATTTCAGTCAAAACATGCTAAAGTAAATCCACGGTGTCTGGTTAACACCGTGGATTTTTCATCTTCGGAAACGGTCATTCCGAAATTTCCCATATATACATTTGTTTTCAATTACATATGAACTATCAGGAATTTTTAACAACGATCCGTACACAGCTTTCTCTGCGTATCGAGACAGGTGTCACTTTAGACATTCGTTCCTTTACCAAAAATAACGGAACACATTACGATGGTCTGGTACTTCTCCATCCGAAGAAAAACGTGTCACCTGCGATCTATCTGATGCCATACTATCATCGCTATCTGGAAGGGGTATGCCTTGAAGAAATCTGTGAAGATATTCTTCATACCTATCAGGCGCATGCCCCGGAAGAAAATTTTGACACGTCCTACTTTACCGATTTTTCCCGTGCCAGCGAGCACATCGTCATGCGTCTTGTAAGCTTTGAAAAAAATCAGGAACTGTTAAAAGAGGTTCCGTTTTTCCGCTATCAGGATCTGGCCGTAATCTTTTACTGTCTGCTCCATGCAAGTGCCGAAAACCAGGCAAATATTCTGATCCACAATCATCACTTAAACCTTTGGAAAACCGACAAAGAAACGCTCTACCGGCTTGCGAAGAAAAACACGCCACAACTTCTTCCCCCACAGCTTACCCCGATGAGCAGTCTTCTCAAAGAAATGCAGCTCATCGCGGAAACTCCACTCCCGGAAGCAGCCCCGCCACTGTATGTTCTGACCAATACGTACCGGACCAACGGTGCAACCGTTCTCCTCTACGATGACATCTTAAAAGAACTGTCCGATTTGTTTGAAAAGGATCTGATCATTCTGCCAAGCAGTATTCACGAAGTACTGATTCTTGCCGCCGATGAAAACGACAGGCAGAATCTCGACCATTACACCGCAATGGTAAAAGAAGTGAATGCCTCACAGCTTCAGGATGAAGAAATTCTGTCCGACCATGCCTACTATTACTGCCGGCACAGCCATCTGCTGACCATGCCGCAGCCGGTCTGCACTTCATAGATTATATTTCCAGACACAAAATCCCCGCAGAAAAAATTCTGCGGGGAACATCTATTACATTTCTACCAGTTTATCATATAGCTTCTCATATGCATGTGCCGAAGCATTCCAGGAAAAATTGCGATCCATCGCACGATAGATCAGTTCTTTCCATGCGGCCTTTTGTTCATGCTCCACACGATACGCATACCGGACAATATCTGCCATTTCCTGTGCATTAAAATTCGCAAATGAAAAACCACATCCTGTATTTTCATATTCATTGTATGGTTCTACCGTATCCCGGAGTCCTCCGGTTTCACGTACGATCGGAAGTGTTCCGTAACGCATGGCAATCATCTGTGCCAGCCCGCATGGTTCAAACATGGAAGGCATCAGCAGCACATCACTTGCCGCGTATATATGGTGCGAACGCTCCTCGATAAATCCGATATGTACGCTTACCTTGTCCGGATACTTACTCTGATAATGGTGGAACATATTTTCATACTGGCTCTCTCCGGAACCAAGAACCACCAGCTGTATATCCATTTCGGTTAAAAGTTCATCCAATACGCAGCCGATCAGGTCAAATCCTTTCTGGCTGGTCATACGCGATACGATTCCGATCAGGAAAGCATCCTCCCTGACTGGAAGCCCAAGTTCTTTCTGTAATGCAGCTTTGTTTTCTTTTTTCCCACTCACTGCATCTTTTTTCGAATAATTTACCGGAATATAAGGATCTGTCTGTGGATTATATTCTTCATAATCAATTCCGTTTAAAATACCATAAAGGCGATCCTTTCGGGCAGTCATCAGGCCACTTAAGCCCTCTCCACCTTCTACGGTCGTAATCTCATTTGCATACGTCGGGCTGACGGTAGTAATATAATCTGCATATACCACGCCACCCTTTAAGTAATTTGCCTCCCCATAAGATTCCAGTTCATATGCATTGAAAATGTGTGCCGGAAGTCCTGTAATATCCATTATCTCCTGAATTCGCCAGCGTCCCTGAAACTGCAGGTTATGAATCGTAAACACGGTTTTGATTCCCGCATAAAAATTATCATCTCCAAATACCGTATGCAGAAACACCGGAATAAGTCCTGTCTGCCAGTCATTGCAATGGATAATGTCCGGGGCAAAATCAATATACGGCAGACTAGCAAGTACTGCCTTGGAAAAATATGCAAACTTTTCCACATCTTCATAGATATTGTTGTATGGAGATTCTCCTGCGAAATAAAATTCATTGTCCACAAAATAAAAGTGAACACCATGATATTCTGACTCGAAAATTCCAACATACTGCCTGCGCCAGTTCAGATTTACATAAAAATGGCACAAAAATTTTAAATTTGGAAGAAATGAGCGATCCATGCAGGCGTATTTCGGAATAACTACCCGCACATCATACTCTTTTTTGTCAAAATATTTCGGAAGTGATCCGACAACATCGGCAAGACCCCCGGTTTTCACATATGGCACTGCCTCTGATGAAACAAACAGAATCTTCTTCATACACAACACTCCTTTACTTACCCTTCATCTGTAATCGTATTTTGTCCGTAATAAGAGCGATAAATTCCGAGTTGGTCGGTTTTCCTTTTCCATTACTGATGGTATATCCGAACAGATCATCCAGCGTATCCATCTTGCCACGGCTCCATGCTACTTCAATTGCATGACGGATGGCACGCTCGACACGGCTTGGTGTCGTATCAAATTTCTTTGCGATCCCCGGATATAAAATTTTCGTAATAGAATTTAACATGTCCATATTCGTCACAGACATGATGATTGCCTCCCGCAAATACTGGTATCCCTTGATATGTGCCGGAACCCCAACCTCATGAATTATCTCTGTGACATCCTCTTCCAGTGTCTGTAACGAGTACTTTTCCGATTTCTTTTCCATCTCAACCGGTCTGCCAATTTCTTTTCGTACTTTGTTTTTTCGACGGTTGAGTGTCTTGATCCGGTCCAAAACAATATTCCGGTCAAACGGCTTCATAATGTAATAATCTGCTCCCCGCTCAAACGCATCTTCGGTAATTTTTTCATTGCTGATCCCACTGATCATCAGAAATGTTGGCCGGTTCTTTAGTGTATGATCTGCCCTGATCCTGTCAAGGACTGCCAGACCGTCCAATTTCGGCATAATAATATCCAATAATACAACATCCGGTTCTTTTTCCCTGATCAGATGACAGGCTTCTTCTCCATCCTTCGCCATCCCGATCAGGTGCAGTTCATCATCACTGGTTACCATTTCTTCCAATAAGTCACGCATAACCTCGTTATCATCTGCAATTGCGACATTTAGTTTTCCCATGTAGGCCTCCTAGAATGTCAAATTCAGTCAAAAATAAGCATACCAGAAAGCACTGTCCGATTTTGTCAAAATTTGTCGATAAATACAGTTAAACTATAGCACAACTGCCAATTTATTTCAATGTCTTATGCATTCTCTTCGAACTGGGAATTATACAGATCTGCATAAAATCCCTTTTGTGCCAGAAGCTGTTCGTGTGTCCCCTGCTCTATGATATCGCCATCTTTCATCACCAGAATCAGATCCGCATTTCTTATCGTAGAGAGTCGATGCGCAATGATAAAGCTGGTCCGTCCACGCATCAGATTATCCAATGCCTTCTGAATCCGCACTTCGGTACGGGTATCTACCGAAGAGGTTGCCTCATCCAGAATCAGAATCGGGTTATCCGCAAGGATAGCACGTGCAATTGTAAGAAGCTGTTTCTGTCCCTGGGAAACATTACTTGCATCCTCGTTTAACTCCATCTGGTAGCCACCCGGAAGTGTCTGGATAAAATGGTGGGCATGTGCGGCTTTTGCCGCCTCAATCACTTCCTCATCTGTGGCATCTAAACGGCCATACCGGATGTTTTCCATGATAGATCCCTTAAACAGCCAGGTATCCTGCAATACCATACCAAATGCATCCCGAAGTTCCTGACGGTTAAAGTCGCGGATATCATGCCCATCCACCTGAATGGCTCCGCCTGTCACATCATAGAAACGCATAAGCAGTTTGACCATTGTGGTTTTTCCTGCTCCCGTTGGTCCGACAATTGCAATTTTCTGTCCAGGTGTTACATGAGCGGAAAAATCCCTGATAATGATCTGGCCCGGATTGTATCCGAAACTTACATGGGAAAAATCCACGTAACCATCCACATGGTCGAGATGCACAGCATGTTCAACCGTCAGTTCTTCTTCCTCTTCGTCCAGAAATTCAAATACGCGCTCGGAGGCTGCAGACATCGACTGCAGCATATTTGCCACCTGCGCAATCTGCTGGATCGGCTGAGTAAAATTCCGGACATACTGAATAAATGCCTGAATTTCACCAACCCCGATGGTTCCGCGGATTGCCAGAAGTCCTCCGGAAATTGCCACTCCGACATAACCGAGGTTTCCGACAAACTGCATGATCGGCTGCATCAGTCCGGATAAAAACTGGGACTTCCATGCCGATTGAAACAGAATCTGATTGGTATCTTCAAATTTTTTGATGGTGCTCTCCTGCTTATTATATGCCTGCACCACCAGATGTCCGCCATAGACCTCTTCCACCTGTCCGTTGATATGTCCCAGATATTCCTGCTGCTGGCGGAAATATTTCTGCGAATGTTTGATAATAAACGAAATCAGGATGGCAGATACCGGAAGAATCACAAGTGAAATCAATGTCATAATTCCGGAAATTGAAATCATCATCACAAGTGTTCCGACCAGTGTTGCCACACTCGTAATGATCTGCGTCACACTCTGATTTAAACTCTGTCCAAGTGTATCCACATCATTTGTGATGCGGGATAGCACCTCTCCGTACGTGCGGCTCTCGAAATATTTCATTGGCATGCGGTTGATTTTCTCTGAAATTTCCTTACGCATGCGGTAACAGGTTTTCTGCGTGATTCCTGTCATGATCATTCCCTGTATAAAACTGAATACTGCAGAACAGATATACAGGCCAAGTGTAAACAATAACACTTTGGCAATATAGGTAAAATCAATAGATCCGGTTCCCGCGATCTTTTTTCCGAGACCTTCCACCAATGCATTCGTTGCACGTGCCATAACCTTTGGTCCGGCAACGGAAAAGACGGTAGACACCGCCGCAAAAATCATAACGGCAACGATTGCATACCAGTATCTTCCGAGATAACGAACCAGTTTTTCGATAGAGTTTTTGAAATCTTTTGGCTTTTCTCCCGGCATCATTCCTCTGCTCGGGCCGCCCATCGGACCGTGAGGTCTTCTTGTACGTTGTTCTGCCATCTTATTTCACCTCCTCAGAAAGTCCCAGTTCTTTGGCAGACAGCTGGCTCCTGGCAATCTGCTCGTAAACTTCGCAATTGTGCAGTAATTCCTCATGCGTGCCTTTTCCGACAATCTTTCCATCGTCGAGTACCAGTATCTGGTCCGCATGCAGAATTGTACTGATTCGCTGTGCGACAATGATCACGGTCGTATGTTCCGTCTTTGTCTCAAGTGCTCTGCGGAGTGCCGCATCGGTCTTCATATCCAGAGCGGAAAAACTGTCATCAAACACATAAATCTTTGGATTTTTTGCAATTGCTCTGGCAATGGCAAGCCGCTGCTTCTGTCCGCCGGAAACATTGCTTCCGCCCTGTGCAATCGCACTCTCATACCCATCCTGTTTGCTGTCAATAAACTCTGTTGCCTGCGCAATCTCCGCTGCTTCCTGGATCTGCTCATCTGACGCATCCTCTGCCCCGAAGCGCAGATTGCTTGCAATTGTACCAGAGAAAAGAATTCCCTTCTGTGGTACAAATCCGATATGTTCCCGCAGATCCTGCAATGTATACTTGCGGATATCCGTTCCGTCAAGCGTGATCTCTCCGCCTGTCACATCATAAAAACGCGGAAGCAGGTTGACCAGCGTAGATTTACCACATCCGGTACTTCCGATAATTGCAGTGGTCTTTCCCGGCTCTGCAACAAAATCAATATCCGAAAGCACATCTTCCGTGGCTCCCGGATACCGGAAATTTACATGATGAAAGGCAATCACACCCTCACACTGTTCCATGGCAGCCGGCTCTTTCGGATCTGTAATCGTACTTTTTGTGCGTACAACCTCATCTATACGCTCTGCAGCTACACCGGCTCTCGGCATCATGATAGACATCATAGTCAGCATCAGAAATGCCATAACGATCATCATTGTGTAAGTAATAAATGCCGTCATGGAACCAACCTGCATATATCCGCCATCGATCCGCTTTGCGGCAATCCACACAATCAGAAGCGTAATGCAGTACATGATCATCATCATTCCCGGCATCATAAATGTCATAACACGGTTGGTAAACAACTGCGTCTTTGTCAGATTGCGGTTGGCCTCATCAAACCGCTCTTCTTCCCGTTTTTCCCGTCCAAATGCACGAATGACATTTAATCCTGTCAGAATCTCTCTCGAAACCAGATTCAGCCGGTCCACGAGATTCTGCATAATCTTAAACTTCGGCATGGCAAGGGAGGTAAGAAGCATTACAAATCCAAGAATAACAAGCACCGCAAGCGCGATCACCCATTCCATTCCTGCATGGGTCTGTGCAACCTTAATCACACCACCGATTCCAATGATCGGAGCATAAAGAATCATTCGCAGAAATACTGCAGTCACCATCTGAATCTGCTGTACATCATTGGTACTTCTCGTAATCAGGGATGCCGTTGAAAAATGATCCATCTCTGCATTGGAGTACTGTACGACATTGCGGAATGTCTTATCACGCAGATCCCGTCCGATGGATGCTCCCACACGGGAAGCACAATATCCGACAACCACTGCCGCCATAACCATCAGCAGCGCAAAACCAAGCATCTTGGCTCCGGTGGTCCATAAGTAATGTTTCTGAATGGCATCTACATCCACACCTGCATTTTTATCACAGGAGATCGCATAGGTCACACCCATGGATTTCAATGTAGAAGATCCGATCGCATCAATCTGTCCAGACACCTGCTTTCGCATCTCAAGAATCTGCTGATCCGGTACCTGGCCGGCTGCCAGTGCCTGCATCAGCTGCTTCATATCTACCTGCGTCCCATCCGTTCCCATTTTCGCCGTGATAGCCTTCTCGTCAATATCGGACTCCTTCATCTGGGACATCTGATATACCATGACGATCGGCTCCAACAGAGACTCATCCATATCGTCAAGCGTATCCTCTTCACAATTTCTCACATAGTTTCCGTCTTTTTTTTGCTCCTTATAACAGGCGGCAAATGTTTTCTTTTCCCTGCTGGTCATAAAAAGCTGTGCTGACACAAAATCTTCCTGTGTCATTTCTTCCGGAAGAATATGCTCCACTCCGCTGCTCATGATTCCGACATCGATAATATCCGATGTATACTGTGGCAGGGACAGATCACAAAATGCCTGCATCACAAGAAAAGCCACAATAACCAGAATCCATTTCCAGTATGGGAGCATGTTTTTAAATATTTTTCCCATGATTTAACTCCTTTTCATATGCATAGCTTTTATACTATCACGAACTGATTTCCAGAACAATTCCTATTATATAAAACTTTTCTTAAATTAAAATGAAATGTGTGGTGCAACCATGGGCACCACACATTTCATTTTCTGATTTTATACTGCTGGAATTATATAACCGGCCTTCTTCATTTCTTTTGTAAAATCATCGACAGACATTCCTGCTTTTTCTGCACCAACTTCCACTGTAATGATTCCATCCTTTACCAAAGTTGCATATGCACGAATCTGGCCTTCACGCTGACCTTCCACGCGTTCTTCATTCAATTCATCTGCCATTAAAACACGTAATGCCTCACACATGATCCTTTCACTTCCTTTCCATTTTTGCACTTTCTCCATGTTACTGTTTACAATAACCTGGAGCACAACATCTGCAAGATTCTTCTCTCTTTCCGAAAATGCACTCACCCTCAATAAATACTGACGCATCAACGATTCTTCCAGATGATTCGTCAATGCTTTTAGCTGTACATGCATATCCACATCCAGTTCCGATGACGCTATGATCTGCACCGGAAACATCACTCCACTGACATAGTAAATCCCTACTGTTTCTTTTTTACATTCATACCCGGATTTTTCCAGTTCCTGCATCAGCTTCACCGGCTTCCGATCACGAATCAGTGTAATGGTAATCTCCTCTGCCGGAATCTCATTCACATGATTTGGCAATACTTTATACAGGCACGCATACGCAACCACCTTGTAAAAAGTATCAATGTTCAGCTCATCCTTCGGGGATTTATATTCAAAAATGTTGTGTTTCCGGAAGATCTTCCCGATTTCATTTTTTATTTTGCAGTCCTTCTTTACTTTTACAACCGTACAGTCAATCTGCAAGGGTTTCTCCGTAAGCTGGAACTCATCGGTAAATTCCAGATTTTCTGCATCCTCCAGCAGTTCCAGGCGCAAGGCTGAACAGAATGCCGGATGCCACTGCAGCTTTTGGGACTTTTTCTGATTCTCCTGTTGATTCTTCTCCTGTTGATTTTTCGTTTGTTCTTTTTCCAAATGTTCTCCTTATATTATATGTGGTTTTTGCTTTTATTTCAACGCATAAAAATTGCAGACTGTTAAACCCCGACCGTCAAACTCAGACCGTCAAAACCTGACCGTCAAAGGCACATCTTTCACTTATACAACAAAACAAATGGGATTTCTGGCAGAAACTGCCACTGAAAAAAGATATGTTTACTATACCATATGTTTATGACCGCTGCAAGAAAAAACATCCCGAGCTGGAAAAACAATAGGAAAAACAAAAAGCCATGCAATGGAAAAATCCAATACTGCATGGCTTTACAAAATTAATTTTATACCGCAGGGATTACATAACCTGCCTGCTTCATTTCCTTTGTGAAATCTCCGACAGACATTCCCGCTTTTTCTGCACCCGTTTCCACGGTGATGATCCCATCCTGCACCAGGGATGCATATGCACGAATCAGTCCTTCGCGCTGACCTTCCACTCTTCCTTCGCGCTGACCTTCCACACGTTCCTCATTCAATTCATCTGCCATTAAAACACGTAAT
>ENA-OOUK01000223-OOUK01000223.1-human-gut-metagenome-genome-assembly--contig:-NODE-223-length-8798-cov-2.413577_pt1 | contig 8798 bp, 7 predicted proteins | sample MGYA00241545_ERZ501272 | MGnify/ENA primary metagenome ERZ501272 (study PRJEB25962, sample SAMEA2042280) | human gut metagenome | biome: human gut; feature: human-associated habitat; material: faeces...
CCCGGGGTTTGATTCTACCGCCGTGTTAATCACAATACGCCACAGCCATGTTTTGATATATTTTTTCTCTTTGATCTGACTGGCATTTTTCATGGCTTTGTATACGCTCTCCTGCACAACGTCCATAGCGTCCTGCTCATTTTTCACGTATGAAAATGCAAGCCGGTAAAGTTTATCATAAGAAGCCAGAATTTCCTGTTCGACAGCTTTGCTTATATCCGGATATTTCATGCTCTCTTTTGCTCCTTTCTGCTTATTAGACGTTCGGATGCCCGGAAAAGTTTCAGATTATCTTCTTAAATTACAAATTAAAGTGCAAAAATGCTTTACCAATTTACACACATATGTTTTAATAAAATAAATCTATATGGAAGGGGTGTTTTTTATATCATTTTATGAAACTATGCTTTTGCAACAGAAACAGCTGCAGCAAAAGCTGACAGACATTCAAAAACAGTTACAACAGCTTCCCGAAGGGAAACTGATCTGCACCAGATGTGGTAATCGAACAAAATGGTATCGCAGTGATGGACATACCAAAACCTATATTCCCAAAGACCAGAAACCTTATGCCTCTCAGCTCGCTATCCGACGTTATCTTCTGGAAAAACAAAAGGAATATCAAAAAAATTTAGATGCTTTAGCTTATTATTTCCGTCACAGTTATAACAGCGGCAAAGCAGAACAATTACTCACTTATGATAGTGCTTATCATTCACTGCTGGCAGAACATTTTCAGCCAGTATCCCAGGAACTTCAAACCTGGGAATCATCTCCATATAACAAAAACAAAAATTATCCGGAACAATTAAAACATAAAACATGTAAAAATGAATTTATGCGTTCCAAATCAGAAGCTATGATTGCCATGAGCCTGTATGTGCAAAAAATTCCTTATCGCTATGAGTGTGAATTAAAGCTCGGCAGTATTACACTTTTTCCCGATTTTACGATTCGTCACCCTGAAACCGGAGAAATATTTTATTGGGAACACTTTGGAATGATGGATAAACCCGAGTATGTGAAAAATGCATCAGATAAAATTTCTTTGTATATGAAATATGGAATTTATCCAAATGATAAACTGCTTGTGTCCTATGAAACACAAAAGCAGCCGCTTTCCACTGAGCAGATCCAGCGACTATTACAATTTCATTTTGACTGCCAGTTTCAATAACAAATTATTTCTGAACTTACTGTTCGCATGGGGCCATGTCAATAGCGACTGAAAATCGGTAATTCATTTCTATCTTTTTGCAACATTATCTTTATTTGCAAGCACGCTGGTATCTATAGTATAAAAATTACCTGCTCAGGTGACATTTTTGCCTTATTTCACGCTTCAGGTTAGATATTTGTCACCTATAGTCTAAAATCACGTCAAAAGATACCGCTTTTCGTCCAAAAGCGGTATCTTTTCTGAATTTTTTTTAATATAGAGACCAAACGGTATCCTGCTCATCAATTTTTTTACTATAGAGACCACCGTGGTATCTTTTTTCATGTTTTTACTTCTATAGAAACCACCATGGTATCCTTTTCCATGTTTTTTCTTCTATAAGAGACCACGCAATATCTTACATCATATTTCTGCCTATAGAAACCATGTCTCTAGCTTTCCAGCTCCTCAAGCTGCTGGGAAAGTTCCTCCCAGTTTTCCATATCCGCCATGATTTCTTCCTCCAGCGCATCGATTTCGCCCTGAATCTCTGTCAGCTTGGAATAGCTGGACTGATATTCCGGCCGCAGCAGTTCCTGTTTTAAAGCGTCCAGCTTCTCCTCTTTGACTGCCAGCTCTTCCTCGGCCTTCTTCACTTTTTTTTCAATTTTCGAGCGCTCCTTGCCCGGATTGTAATACGCTTTCTTACCACCGGTTTCCTGTATGCCTTTGCTCTGCTGAGTGCCACCGTTCTGGCTGATTGCACCGCCTAACGCTGCAGGATTTTTACGATAATCATCCCCGGATTCTGCCGCTTCACGATCCAGTTTTTCCTGATATTCCTCGTAACCAAACTGATACAGATGTGTCGTGCCGTCCTCAAAAACAAGCAGACGGTTTGCTACCTTGCGCACAAAATATCGGTCATGCGATACAAAGATCAGCGTGCCGGAGAAATCTTTTAACATACTCTCAAGCGTTTCTTTTCCCACAATATCCATATGGTTGGTTGGCTCATCCAGCACCAACACATTCGGTCGGCGTTTTAAAATCTTACACAGTGCCAGACGCACCTTCTCCCCACCGGAAAGCATATCAATATTTTTAAATACATCCTCCCCGGTAAACATAAAGGCGCCAAGCGCATTCCGCGCTTCTGTCTCGGTCAGATTCGGGAACTCATCCCAGAAATCATCCAGCACCGTCTTCCGGCTCGAATACATCGCCATCTGCTGGTCAAAATAACCAATCTGCACATTTGTTCCAAAATTGTACTCTCCGGCCAGCGGGGCAAGCTGTCCCACCAGGGTTTTTAAAAGTGTCGATTTCCCCAGACCATTTCCACCGAGGATTCCAAGCTTTTCCCCTTTTTTCAGATCAAAACTGACAGTAGAAAGCGGATGGTCATATCCAATCGCAAGATTTGTCACCAAAAGCACATCGTTTCCGGTTTCTTTGTCCGGCTGGAAATTTGCATGGAATGTCCGGGTATCAAAACGATCCGGAGCTTCGAGTTTTACCATATGTTCAATGGCTTTCTCCTTGGAATGCGCCATGGACACCTTGGTTGGTTTATTTTTAAACCGGTCAACAATGCGCTGCAATCGTGCAATTTCTTTCTGCTGCGCATTGTAATCTTTCATCATCTTATTGTAGTTTTCTTTTTTCCGCTCCATGAAATTGGAGTAATTGCCCGGATAACGGGTCGCTGTGCCGTACTCAATCTCGTACACCACGTCCACCACATTGTCCAGAAACATACGGTCATGTGATACCACGACCACAGCCTTCGGATAATTTTTCAGATACGTCTCCAGCCACTCGATCGTTGTGATATCCAGATGGTTCGTTGGCTCATCCAGAAGCAGAATATCCGGCTTGCTCAAAAGCAGCTTGATAAAGGCAATCTTTGTCTGCTGTCCACCGGAAAACTCGGACAGCGGTTTCTTTCGCTCTTCCTCGGAAAAGCCGAACTTACGGATGATTACATCATACTCTTTTTCAAAATAGTATCCGCCGTCTTCCTTGAATTTTTCTTCCATTGCGGTATAACGTGTCACGGCCTCTTCGGAATAATCAGTCTCAAGTGCCTGTGCCGCAGCTTCCAGTTCTTTTTTCCGGCGCTCCATCGGAGCAAAGACTTTACGCACTTCCTGCTCAAGCGTAACGGAAGGATCTTCAAACGCAATCTGTTTTAAGTAACCGATCTGCGGATTGCCTGCTTTTGCAATAAAAATATCCTCATCACTGTCTCTTTTGTCCAGCTCCACATCCCCGTGGATCAGCTTTAAGAGCGTGGTTTTGCCGCAGCCGTTCCGCCCGACGACTGCAATTTTTTCCGTATTTCTTATTTCAAAATTGATGTCATGCAGAATCTCTTCATCGGCAAAAGAGACTGCTCCATGGCAGATCTGATATAACATGTTTTCTCCTTTTATTTAAATGCATCCGGCTGGGAAGCAAGATAGCTGACAAACTGCTCTGCCGTACGTCCGGAAATGCCTCCATGACTCAATTCCCACTTGTTGGCCTCTGCACGGAGTTCCTCATCCGGTAAGGTAACCCCTGCACGTCTTGCCAGATGCAAAACAATATCAAAGTATTCTTTCTGTGTCGGCTTCGAGTAATTAATGGTCACACCAAAGCGGTTCACCAGGGAAAGTTTCTCTTCAACCGTATCGGAATGGTGACGATCATTGGAATTATCCTGATCGTTTCGGTCATTCCAGCTCTCTTTGATCAGATGCCGCCGGTTGGAAGTTGCATAAATCAGAATATTTTCCGGTTTGGTTTCCACACCGCCCTCGATAACGGCTTTTAAGAACTTATACTCAATCTCAAATTCCTCGAAAGAAAGATCATCCATATAGATGATAAAACGATAGTTTCGGTTTTTGATCTCTGCAATGATCTCGGAAAGATACTTAAACTGATGCTTGTAGATTTCAATCATACGCAGGCCGTCTTTGTAATACTGGTTGACAATCGCCTTGATACTGGTAGATTTACCGGTACCACTGTCACCAAACAGCAATACATTGTTTGCTTTCTTTCCCTGTACAAACGCTTCCGTATTGTCTACCAGCTTCTTTTTCTGAATCTCATATCCGACCAGATCGTCCAGCATAACGGTATCCATATTGTTGATTGCACGAAATGTAAAGCTTCCCTGCGGTGTATCATCAATCCGGAATGCTTTGTTGAGACCAAACATTCCAACACCGTAGTCTTTATAAAAACCAGTCACTGCATCAAAGAATTCTTTTTCATCCTTTGCCGCCTCCAGTTTTTTGCTTAAAGAGCGGACTTTTTCGCTGACATTTTTGTTGTACATCAGATCCTTTTTATGGATGGCCTTATAATTGGAAATCTGGCTGAAACAGTTGATTCCCAGATCTTTTTCGATTGGTCCGAAATCATAGTCAAACAAATCTTTAAAAATACGGAAATCATTTTCCACCAGTTCATTGACACTTCCATCGCTGGCTCCCACCTTTTCACAGGTCATGCTGAATGGGTTTTCACTCATCATAAGGAAAAAGGTCAGATAATTGTGCCACAGATTGTCATCAAATCCATAGTCCGTTGCCACTTTCAAAATCCGTTTTACCTGCGTATTGATGTCACGCACCAAACCCGTCTTATTATATTCACCGGTCTCATATTTTCCAAATAATTCTCCCATCTGTGCGAGGATGGAATCCTCCTCTAAATCTCCATACATCAGTAACTGTGATATTTCCTGATACATTGTATCTCGCCTCTTTCTTTTCTCTTCCTATTTATTTTACCTATATTACACGAAAAAAGGGACTTTGTAAACCAAAGTCCCCTGTATGCAGCTAAAAAGCTACTGTGATCGTTGTTCCTTTTCCCGGCTCACTTTCCAAATGAAGTACTGCATCATGCAGTTCCACAATATGCTTGACGATAGCAAGTCCCAGTCCCGTACCTCCGGTCTGTTTGGATCTGCTTTTATCAACACGGTAAAACCGCTCAAAAATACGTTCCTGCTGGTCTTTTGGAATCCCGATACCATTGTCTGCCACAGAAAGCATCGGCTGTCCTTTTTCATAGTACACACGCACGTGCACCTCACCACCTTCATTATTATAACGGATCGCATTCTGACACAGATTGTCCACAAGTTCCGAAATCATGCCCCTGTCTGCCCGCAACATGCAGGACACGCCTTCATAATACAGCGTTACATTCCGCTTCTGTGCATTCATCTGCAGATTTTTCACACAGGTACCGGCTACCTCATCCAGATCCACCTGTTCAAAACACAGCAGATTATCTTCCCCGCTGTCCAGCTCGGAAAGCCGGATGATATCATTGATAAGAGAAAGCAGCCGTGTCGCATTCTGCTGGATTTCCAGTGCAAAGCGGGTCTCCTGCTCCGGATCTACCATATGGTTTTCGATCAGCTCCGCATATCCGGAAATTGCAGTAAGCGGTGTCTTCAGTTCATGGGAAACATTTGCCGTGAAATCCTGCCGTACTTTTGCTGCCATCAGGATATTTTCATGCTGTTTACGAATCGTATTTACAAATGGCACAAGTTCTTTGTATACAGGTTCTTCTATGGTATCTTCCATGTTTTCAGCAAGCCGTTCAATCGGATGCAGCAATTGTTTGGTCAAAAAATGTGCCAGGACAATACAGATGGAAACAATCAGTATCAGTATCAGCATCACAAATGGGGATGCCGCAAGGAACACACTGTAGACACTGCGTGCCTGTGTTGCCACACGGATAACCGTTCCGTTTTCCAGCCGGAGCGCATAATAGTAATTGTCCATCTGCATGGTATCCGACCGCCGGACACTTTCTCCCTCCCCCTGAAACAACGCCTTCTTTACTTCCGGGCGGTTTTTGTGGTTTGGAAGCTGTGAAATATCCAGATCGTTATCAAAAAGTACCGTACCATCCTTTGCAATCCAGGTAACACGCAGATCTTCCCCGACTTCATAATATTCGGAAAGTGAAACATTTGTATTGTCTGAATCATCAAACAATCCCGTGTCGGAAAGCAGTCTTGCATTGATCTGCAGATCCTTGCGCACCTGTCCCTGAAACAGTTTATAATAAATACCGGTCATACAGACCATGGTTACAATCACTGCAATACCTGCAATCAGAATCAGCCGTAAATTGATTCGTTTCTTCATAACAGCTCCTTACTCTATCACATATCCCACATTTCGAACGGTACGAATTTTGCTTCCCGCTTCTCCAAGCTTCTGCCGCAGTGTCTTGATATGCATATCAACGGTACGGGATTCCCCCTCAAATTCTGTCCCCCATACATGACGCATGATGACCTCTCTGGACAATACAACACTCGGATTGGTCATCAGCAGACGAAGCAGTTCATACTCCTTAAACGTCAGCTCTACCGGTTTGTCGTCTACAAAAACCATATGGCGTTCGTGATCCAGTGTAATATTTTCAACCTGCAGGATCTTGACATCCTCCGTCTCCGTCCGCCGCAAAAGTGCTTTTACTCTCGTAATCAGCTCCATAATAGAAAATGGTTTCTTAATATAATCATCCGCACCTTCATCCAGTCCTTTGATCATATCCATTTCTGCTGTCTTTGCTGTCACCATAATAATTGGCAGTTTCTTTGTTGCAGGATTTTTCCGCAGTTTACGCACAATATCATACCCGCTCTCGTCCGGAAGCATAACATCCAAAAGCACCAGATCCGGCATAATATCCTCCAGCTTTTTATAAAATGTAGTTGCCTTTTCAAATGCGCAGACCATGTAATTGCTGTTTTTCAATGCAATTGTCTCAATCTCCCTGATATTCTCATCATCTTCCACGATATAAATCAATGCCATAACTTTTTCCCTCTGTCTATCTTTATATATACCTCTGCAACATCAAGCAGGACGGCCATGCCTGCACAAGACCGCCCTCTCACACGTATTCTATCTGTTTCTTATCATAGCATACGACATGTAAAATCCAAAGTATCGTTTATGTAAAATTTATGTAAAATCTCATCTGCTGTCAGAATTCTTTTATTTCTTTTTTATCATTCAGTGCAAAGATAACCCATTCTGCAATATTGGTCGCGTGGTCTCCGATTCGTTCAAAATATTTTGCAACCATCAGCATATCCGCCGCCTGCTCACCTTTTTCCGGATCATGCCGGATCAGTTCAATGATATCTGCCTTATTTTTATCAAACAGGTCATCTACAATATCATCATGCCGGATGACTTCCTGTGCCTTATTCATATCCTTTTCCACATATGCTTCGATGCTGCGGATCAACATAATTACGGTTTCACTCGCCATCTTTTTGATATCATCCAGATTCAGCACATACGGTTCTTTTGAAAGCATGATTGTGATTTCCGAGATATCTGCTGCATGGTCTCCAATTCGTTCCATATCCGTTACCATCTTCATTGCTGCGGAAATCACACGCAGATCCCTTGCAACCGGTTGTTGCTGCATCAGCAGATTAAAACAGATGTTTTCAATTTTCTTCTGTTCATGATCCACATCCGAATCTGAATTCATGATTTTTTCTGCAAGCTGCGCATTCTGATCTATCAATGCTTCTATTGCTTTCTGGATGGAATCCTCAATCATGGTTCCCATATACATCATTTCCTGATTGAGCAGTCTAAGCTGCTCGTCGAACTTTGAGCGCATTAACCAAACCTCCCTGTAATATAATCTTCTGTCCGTTTATCTTTCGGATAAGAGAAAATCGTTTTCGTATCTCCAAATTCTACCATCTCTCCCACCAGGAAAAATGCCGTATCATCCGATACACGCACTGCCTGCTGCATATTATGAGTAACCACAACTACAGTGTATTTCTTTTTCAGATCTTCCATCAATTCCTCAATCTTGGATGTAGAAATCGGATCCAGTGCAGAAGTCGGCTCATCCATCAAAAGTACCTCCGGCTGTACCGCAAGTGCACGCGCAATACAGATACGCTGCTGCTGTCCACCGGAAAGCCCAAGGGCGGACTTCTTCAGGCGATCCTTGACTTCGTCAAAAATTGCTGCTCCCCGCAGACTCTCCTCTACGATGGCATCCAGTTTTAACTTGTCTTTGATTCCATGTACACGCGGACCGTATGCAATGTTATCATAAATACTCATCGGAAACGGGTTCGGCTGCTGAAACACCATGCCAATTCTTTTCCGAAGAACGGTTGTATCTACACCCTCTGCATAGATATCCTCATCATCCAGTTTCACTTCTCCTGTGATTCTCACGCCATCTACCAGATCATTCATCCGGTTGATGGTTTTTAAGAATGTTGATTTTCCACATCCGGACGGTCCGATAAAAGCGGTCACACAATTCTCACGAATATTCATGTTTACATCCTTGAGTGCATGGTTTTCACCGTAATACAGGTTCAGATCACGGACAGTAATTTTTGTTCGTTTTTCCATGTTTCTCTCCTCATCTGCAATGGTTTTCTCACACTGCAATTATCCATTTCTTAGGATTTATGAATATTATAAAGAGAGATTGTAAAATGCACTGGACTGGGAATGTAAAATTTTTGCAAAATCAATGTAATAGATGTAAGGTTTCTTGATACGCAATTTACAGGTTGATTTTTAAATATAAGATTTCTCTAAGTGACGTA
>ENA-OOUK01000249-OOUK01000249.1-human-gut-metagenome-genome-assembly--contig:-NODE-249-length-8006-cov-2.281450_pt1 | contig 8006 bp, 5 predicted proteins | sample MGYA00241545_ERZ501272 | MGnify/ENA primary metagenome ERZ501272 (study PRJEB25962, sample SAMEA2042280) | human gut metagenome | biome: human gut; feature: human-associated habitat; material: faeces...
ATTACGACAGGAACGTGCAGTGCAGCGGCGGCACAGGCAGCAGCGATACAGCTTCTGCTTGGGGTAGAAAGCCATGCGGTAACCTTGCGCACGCCGAAGGGGATGACGGTTTCCGTTCCGGTGTATCTGTTGGAGGCGGATGCAGACAGGGTAAGCTATAAGGTTGTGAAGGACAGCGGCGATGATCCGGATGTGACCAGCGGAAGTAAAATCTGTGCCACGGTCACCGCGGACAACCGTGGGGATGGAGAAAAAGAACTTCTGCAGATTGACGGAGGAAAGGGTGTGGGCCGTGTGACGAGACCCGGACTGGATCAGCCCGTAGGCAATGCCGCAATCAATCATGTGCCGCGGGAAATGATCACCCGGGAAGTGCAGGAAGTGTGCCGGATTTGTGATTTTCACGGAACACTGCATATTCTGATTTCTGTGCCGGATGGGGAAGCACTTGCAGAGCGTACGTTTAATCCAAGACTGGGGATTGTCGGGGGAATCTCAATACTGGGGACGACAGGAATTGTGGAACCGATGAGCAGTCAGGCACTTAAGGAGACCATCCGTGTGGAACTCCGCCAGCAGCGTGCAGAAGGGCAGACCATTGCGGCAGTTTCACCGGGAAATTATGGACTGGATTTCATGCAGCAGAACTATGGATATGATCTTGACCGCAGTGTGAAATGCAGTAATTTTATTGGTGAGACGATCGATATGGCGGCGGAACTGGGATTTTGTGCAATGCTTCTGACCGGACATATTGGAAAACTGATTAAGGTGGCGGGAGGCATTATGAACACCCATTCCCATGAGGGAGATTGTCGGATGGAACTTTTAGCGGCAGCCGGCATCCGTGAAAATGTATCTTTAGAATGTTTAAAGAAGATTTTAGATTGCGTCACAACCGAGGAAGCACTTGCGTTTATTGATGCCGAAGGTAAAAAAGAAGATGTTATGGAAGATATCATGGAAAAAATTGATTTCTATCTGAAAAAACGTGCGGCCGGTCGGTTACAGATTGCTTGTATTGTCTATTCCAATACCTACGGGCTGCTTGGGATGACTGCAAAAGCAGAAGAATTACTCAGGAGGTTGCTATGATTTATTTTGTCGGAGCAGGAAGCGGAGCACCGGATCTGATTACTGTGCGGGGAATGCGTCTGCTGCAGAAAGCAGATGTCATCATCTATGCCGGTTCGCTGGTCAATCCACAGCTTCTCGATTATGCAAAAGAGGGCTGTGAGATTCATAACAGCGCCAAAATGACACTCGAAGAGGTTATTTCGGTGATGGAACAGACAGAAAAAAATAATTTAATCACGATTCGACTTCATACGGGAGAACCCAGTATATACGGAGCGGTGCGGGAACAGATGGATATTCTCGATCAGAAGGGGATTGCGTATGAGAGTTGTCCGGGTGTGAGTGCCTGTTTTGGAGCAGCGGCATCGCTGAATCTGGAATATACTCTTCCGGATGTGTCACAGTCACTGATCATCACCCGGATGGCCGGAAGGACGGCGGTACCGGAAAAGGAGAGTATTGAGAGTTTTGCCGCACACCATGCTTCCATGGCAATTTATCTGAGTACCGGAATGCTGGAGGAATTATCACGGCGCCTTGTAAATGGCGGATATGAGCCGGATACACCTGCGGCACTGGTGTACAAGGCAACCTGGCCGGACGAGGAAGCATATATCTGTACTGTGCAGGAGCTGGCGGCGGTGGCAAAGAAACATAATATTACAAAAACCGCTCTGGTGCTGGTCGGAGATGTAATATCAAATCAGCATTATACGCGCTCCAGACTCTACGCACCGGATTTTACAACTGAATTCCGCAAGGCAAAAACACCAAAAAACGCAGAAGACGATAGATTAATGCGTGACACGGATGCGGGGAAGGAGTTACCGGAATGATCCTGTATATGACCTGGTTTTCGGAACGTGGAAGAGAGTTTGCGGCACGAATCGCGGAACTTTCACTTTCTGTTTCGTATGGATTTTGGCAGAGCCGTTACGGTGGTCATCCTGCAGTTTCAAAGATACAGATAAGAGAAAGAGGAAACCGGTCACTTCCGGATTTTCTGGAGGAGGCTTTTGCACAACAGTTTCCCGTGATTTTCATTGGAGCGCTCGGGATTGCCGTACGGGCCATCGCACCTTTGATCCGCCACAAAACCGTGGACAGTCCGGTACTGGTGCTGGATGAGGCCGGACAGTTTGTGATTCCGGTGCTGTCTGGACATCTGGGTGGTGCCAATGAACTGGCGCAGCAGATCGCAGAATCATTGCATTCCGCTGCGGTTGTGACGACTGCAACGGACGTGAATGGGCTTTTTGCCGTTGATGTATTTGCAAGAAAAAATGGCCTGCGGGTGTGTAACCCCGAAGCGATCCGGCATGTGTCTGGAAAACTGTTACAGGGCGAAATCATTGTGATGGCGGTAGATCCGGCATGTATGTCCCCGGAGGAGGTGGCAAAATTACAGCCGCCAAAGGAAGTAAGGCTGATTTCGTGGAACGAAGCACAGGCAGGACATGCTGTGGATGTGTGGATTACAAAAAAAGAGCCACGGGAATACCGTAAAACGCTTATTTTAGCTCCGAAAACAACGGTGCTTGGCATGGGATGCAGAAAAAATAAAAGTTATAACGAGATAAAACAAATGATAAAAACATTGGTGGATAGCAGAAAAATAGACCTGAATGATATCTATGCCTTGGCATCGGTTGATGTGAAGGAAAAAGAATCCGGTCTGTGGGAGCTGGCACAGCATTTGCGGGTACCGTTTGTCGTTTTTTCTGCCGGAGAACTGAAAAAAGTGCCGGGTGATTTCACCGTATCCGCGTTTGTGGCTCAGACAGTGGGAGTGGATAATGTGTGTGAGCGTGCTGCGGTCGCTGCAGCAGACGGAGGTAGTTTGCTGATACATAAGCAGGCTATGGATGGCGTGACAATTGCCGTGGCAAAACGGGAGAAAATCGTATTGCAGTTTGTGTGAAACGAAAGGAAGGAGAAAGAAATGAAACACCGGATTTATGTGGTCGGTATGGGACCGGGACAGGAAAATATGATGACGCAGGAAGCCATGCAGGTGTTAGAAGCCAGTGATGTGATCATCGGTTATACCGTATATCTGAAATTGCTTGGGGAACGGTTCGGGTGCAAAGAATTATTGTCTACACCGATGCGGCAGGAGCGGGAACGCTGCCAGATGTGTTTCGAGAAGGCAAGAGAAGGCAAAAAAGTGGCATTGATCTGCAGCGGGGATGCCGGAATTTACGGGATGGCATCCCTGATGCTGGAAATCGGAAAATTATATGATGATTGTATCATTGAAGTAATTCCCGGAATAACAGCAGCAAGCAGCGGTGCGGCAGTGCTTGGGGCTCCTCTCAACCATGATTTTTGCGTGATCAGCCTGAGTGATCTTCTCACCCCGTGGGAGAGGATTAAAAAACGGCTGATTGCAGCGGCAGAGGGAGATTTTGCAATGGCAATTTATAATCCGTCGAGCCATAAACGGGCAGACTATCTGGAGCGTGCCTGCAGAATTCTGATGGAACACGGGGTGGAACCGGAGCGTGCCTGTGGGTATGTGGAAAATATCGGACGCGATGATACGAAAGCCGTAACACTTCCCATGGCGGAACTGGTGCATACACAGGTGAACATGTTTACCACGGTATTTATCGGGAATTCCCAGACAAAAATTATTGACGGAAAGCTTGTGACACCGAGAGGATACCATATATAGCAGCAGAAAACGGGGAAGAGGAATAAGATGGCAGAGAAAGTGTTAATTTATGCGGGAACAACGGAAGGTCGTCTTCTCGCACAGGAACTTTCACGGGCACATATTGCCTGTGATGTGCATGTAGCAACCGAATACGGTCAGATGGTCATGCCGGAACTTGCCGGTGTGAAGGTCTGTGTAGGAAGACTGGACGTAGAGGAAATGCGCGCCCTGCTGAAAAAAAACGGACAGAACAACTATGCGGCGGTCGTGGATGCTACGCATCCGTTTGCCACAGAAGTGTCTGCCAACATCCGGGAGAGTACAAAAGGAAGTGGAATTCCATATCTGCGGCTCCAGCGGCGAATGGACGATGGAATCTGTAGCATACCGGAAAACGAAGGCATGAAAGAGCGCGCTGGAACCGTGCATGTGTTTGCCGATTATGAAAGCTGTGTCCAGACACTTACGGACACATCCGGAAACATTCTTCTGACAACCGGAAGCAAAGAGCTGGCGGTATTTGCACCCCTGAAGGAGCGTTTGTTTGTGCGTGTGCTTCCCGGATTGGAGAGTATCGGTCTCTGTGAAAAGGCGGGTATCCGCGGAAAGCAGATTCTTGCGATGCAGGGCCCGTTTTCGGAGGAAATGAATCTGGCAATGATCCATCAGTTTTCGATTTGCTATCTGGTTACAAAAGCCAGCGGTGCGCACAGCGGATTTCAGGAAAAACTTGCGGCAGCACAGAAGGCAGGGATTACGGCATGCGTGATCGGGAAACAGGAACAGGAGCAGGGAATGTCTTATGCACAGGTAACCGAAACACTTTCCCGTCTGCTTGGACATACGATTTCTGGTCGTCCGGAGGTGGAAATTTCCCTGATTGGCATCGGTATGAGTGCAGCAACACTGACACAGGAAGCAAAAAGAGCGCTGGAAGAGTCTGATGTGGTTTTTGGGGCAGAACGGATGCTCGAAGTGGTGGAAAACAGTAAGGAAACCTATCCTTTTTATCTCGCGAAAGATATTTTACCGGTTTTAAGACAAAAGGAATTCCAAATGGATGGCCAGAAACTGAAGGTCTCCATATTATTTTCCGGAGATACTGGATTTTACAGTGGAACAGAAAAAATAAAAACAGAATTAAATAAAAATAATTACAAAAAAATTCGTATTTTTCCAGGAATTTCATCCGTTTCCTACCTCTCTGCGGCAACGGGAATTGCCTGGCAGGATGCAAAAATTATAAGTATCCACGGGAAAAAAGATACCGCAGAGACCAGAGCACTCGTTCTCGATGCAATCCGGCATTTTCCCAAGACGTTTCTGCTGGTTTCCGGGGTGGAGGATGTCCGACGGATCGGATGCTGGATAGAAGAAGATAAATTGACGCAAACCCGCATGATTGCTGGATTTCAGCTCTCTTATGACAGAGAAAAAATCCGCGAGCTATCGTATGAAGAGGCAAAAAATGTAAAAGAAGAAGGTCTGTATACCCTGTTATTATGCAATGAAAATGTGCAAAAAAGACGTCTTGTTCCAGGGATGTCCGATGAATCATTTTTGCGTGTCGTGGAAGGGGAAAAAACGGTTCCAATGACCAAGGAAGAAGTGCGTGCACTTTCCTTATGCAAACTTGGCCTGACAGAAGATGCTGTGGTATACGATGTGGGGAGTGGTACCGGATCGATTGCAGTGGAATGTGCAACGTGCAGTCCGGGGATTCGTGTGTACGCCATTGAGCAAAAAGCCACAGCACAGCAGCTTCTGCGCCGGAATCTGGAAAAATTTCATCTGGCAAATGTGATTCCGGTGGATGGGAAAGCACCGGATATATTGGAATCCCTGGAACCTCCGACCCATGTATTTATTGGGGGAAGCAGTGGATGCCTTGCGGATATTCTGCATGTCATCTGGGAGAAGAATCCACGGACACGTGTGGTTGTCAATGCCATAAGTCTTGAAACCGTGGCTCAGATTACAGAACTTGCTGCAGGGAAAATGCAGACAGAAATCATACAGGTGCAGGTCAGCAGGGCAAAAACTGTGGGAACCTATCATCTGATGCAGGCTGAGAACCCCGTATATATCTGTGTGCTGACGATGGCATAATGAGGAGAGAACTATGTTACACAGTGGAATGGTACTGGCAGCGCCGCAAAGTGGCAGTGGAAAAACGACAATCACCTGTGCGTTGCTGGCAGCAATGAAAAACAGAAAACTTGCAGTTCGTGCGTTCAAAAGCGGACCAGACTATATTGATCCCATGTTTCACCGTCAGGTGATTGGTGTACCGTCGCGCAATCTGGATACGTTTTTTTCAGGGGCAGATCAGATCCGGGAACTGTATGGATATGACCGGGAGAGCTTCTCTTATTCGGTGATCGAGGGAGCCATGGGATTATACGATGGCCTAGGAGGCACACAAAAAGAGGGCTCCGCCTATCATCTGGCACAGACCCTGGATCTGCCGGTTGTGCTTGTGCTGGATGCCCGTGGGATGGGGCGCACGATGGTGGCACTTCTGGCAGGGATATTACAGTATGACAGGGATCACCGGATCATTGGTGTGATATTAAACCGCACATCGGAAGGGGTCTGCCGGACAATGACGCCGGTGATTGAGGAAGAACTGGGGCTTCCGGTGCTGGGATGCTTTCCGGTACAGAAAAGTCTGCATCTGGAGAGCCGGCATCTGGGTTTGAAAATGCCACAGGAAATGGAAGGTCTGCGCAAGCAGGTCAATCAGGCTGCGGAAAAACTGGAAGAGACCGCAGATCTGGATCGGATGCTGCAGCTGTTGCAAAGCTGGGCACTTTTACATGCGTTTCGGGACGGAAAAACGAAACTGCCTAAATTACAGGAACCGGGAAAAGACAAAGGGGTTTTACAGAAAAAGGAAAAACAGCAGGAGGAATGTCCGGTTATTGCAGTTGCAAAAGATGAGGCATTTTGTTTTTATTATGAGGATAACCTGCGGCTTCTGGAAGCGTATGGTGGAAAACTCGTCTGGTTTTCGCCGCTTGGACAGGAAAAAATTCCAGAGGAAGCGGATGCGCTTCTTCTGGGAGGTGGCTATCCGGAACTTTGTGCCCGGCAGCTTTCAGAAAATGTCTCCATGCGCAATTCTGTTCGGGAGGCAATTGAAAATGGTATGCCGTCCGTGGCAGAGTGCGGCGGGTTTATGTATCTGCATGAATCCATGACGGATGAAGAAGGAGAAAACTGGCCGATGGCAGGTATCATAACGGGCAGCTGTCATAACCGGGGAAAACTTGTACGTTTTGGCTATGTGAATGTGACGGAACAGACGTCCCATTTCCTGGCGGGAAAACCTGTCCGTGCACATGAATTTCATTACTATGACAGTGACAATAATGGAGAAAGCTGCGTGGCCGTGAAACCGGTAAGCGGAACATCCTGGACATGTATCCACGAGGACGACAGAAACTGGTGGGGTTATCCACATTTGTATTATCCGTCCAATCCGGCATTTGTGGAACACTTTGTACAGGCAGCACGCTTATATCACAGAGAGAGGAATGCAAAATAACATGAAAAAAGCAATTTTAATTGTGAGTTTTGGAACAACCTATCCGGATACCCGGCAGAAAAATATTGCAGCCATCACGCGGCAGGTCCGGGCATTGTATCCGGATGCCGTGGTAGAGGAAGCTGTCTCGAGTACGATTGTGCGTAACGCAATGAAAAAGCGCGAGCATATAGAAGCAAAGAGTCCGACGGAAGCTCTCGAAAGCATGAAAAAACAGGGAGTGACGCATGTAGCTGTATTTCCTACCCATGTGATTGACGGAATTGAAAATCACAGACTCAAGGAAGCAGCGAAAAAATATGCCGGTGCTTTCGAACAGATTGCAGTTGCCGATGCGCTTTTGGCAAAACCGCAGGATTATGAGGATGTGGCAAAAGCACTGTGGGAGTCGCTGAAGGAAGAGGTGGGAGATTTCCCATTGATTTTGATGGGGCATGGAACCGAACATGCGGCAGATGCCAGTTATGCGATGATGGAACAGTCGCTGCGTGCTTATGCAAAGCATGAAATCTATATCGCAACAGTGGAGGGAAGTATTACCATTAAAGATGTGATTGCACGGATGAAGTCCGGGCCGCAGAGCAGACAGAATGGGAAAGTGCTTCTTACACCGTTTATGCTGGTGGCGGGAGACCATGCAAACAATGATATGGCAGGCGGCATGCAGGACGGGGAGCAGCCGGATGCGGATTCCTTTGCCGGAAAATTGCAGGCGGCCCG